>Ga0209537_1000440_pt1 | contig 50513 bp, 42 predicted proteins | sample BioPla4DNA1_FD_187698 | JGI IMG/M metagenome (GOLD analysis project Ga0209537, IMG submission 187698) | Biogas fermentation microbial communities from Germany - Plant 4 DNA1 (SPAdes) (version 2) | ecosystem: Engineered > Bioreactor > Anaerobic > Digestate | place: Bielefeld, North... | reverse complement strand
CATCTTGGACATGTAATTTTATTCACTAATTTGCACATAATTTCATCTCTCCTTCGGAGGTATTTTTGGTGTTGCTATATTTAAGATACTCTAAGGAGGGATGAAATTCAAATATCATATAACTTAACAGAACTTTAAAAATGTAGAGGAGATATGTTATGAAGAAAATAATTAGTATTATATTATTAGTCTTAATGATATTTATAGGATGTGAGAAGAAAATAGAAAAATCTATTGAAGTAGTAAGCAGAGAATATAGGGCAATATGGAGTGAAGATTATAATTTTGACACACCGATATTAATTGATAATTTATCTGACTTGAAAAATTTTATTGAAGAACATCCAGAGCAGTTTGCTAATGAGAATAAATTTTTAGAGGACTATAATGAAGAATTTTTTAAAAGTAAGTTAATATATATTTTTATAAAAAGTGAAAGCAGTGGTTCAAATAATATTAGTGCAAAGGGAGTTAAAATAGAGGGAGATAAATTAACTCTTATTATTAATAGGGAAGTTTCTGAAATTGGAACAGCTGATATGGCAGCTTGGATTTGCTTATTTGAAGTTAATAGAAGCGATATAAAGGATATAAAGACTGTAGGTTATGAAATAATAGAAAAAAATTAACTAGGCAGTATTGACAGTTAAATTAGTTGTTAATATAATACAAGTGACTATAATAATAAAATTTTAAGAAAGGGCAAGGTATTTGCAGAAATGAGAATGTAATCCACTATTAATAATTATTTAAAATTGAAATTTTAATAAGGTCTTAAGAGGGGCTTTATTGTTTCGCATTTTATTTAATTTGGAAGTGGATAGTATTTTTATAACTGTAGATAGTTTGTCATATTTTTATATTTATAGTCTATATAATTCTTATTGTGTATACTAGTTTTATGCATAATAGGCTTTCATTTGATATATAAAATTTGACATATAGATATATAGTTAGAATGCTATCCTCTCCAAATTAGAAGGAGGGGATTTTTTGTTATTAATTGAAGCAAATAATATAAAAAAGAGTTTTGCAGATAGACTAATATTAGATGTTGAAAGTTTAAAAATTTATTCTGAAGATAGAATAGGAATTGTAGGTGTAAATGGAGTTGGTAAAACCACACTAATTAATATTCTTTCTAAAAGGTTAGAAGCTGATGAAGGATATGTTAAGATATATAGCAATTATTCTTATATATCCCAATTAGAAGGACCGGAGTGTTTAAAAATAAGTAAAGAAATGGCTTCTAAATTTAATATAAGAGATACTTGGTATGACAATATGAGTGGGGGAGAAAAGACTAGATTTAAGCTTGCACAAGCATTAAGTGAAAATAGTCCGTTAGTATTTGCTGATGAACCAACAAGTAATATTGATATTGAAGGTATTGAGCTATTAGAAAGAAGCTTTCAAGAGTATAAGGGAGCTTTGGTTCTTATATCTCATGATAGAAGCTTTTTAGATAAGCTATGTAATAAGATTATAGAATTAGAAGGTGGAAAAATAAAAATATATAAGGGAAACTATAGTGATTATATTGAGCAAAAAGCTAAGGCAAGGGAAAGAGCTAAATTTGAGTATGAGGAATATATAAAAGAAAAAAAGAGGCTTCAGCAAGTAATTATAGATACTAAGCAAAAAATAAAAAGTATGAGGAAAACTCCAAAAAGAATGGGAAATTCGGAAGCTAGACTTCATAAGATGGGAAACCAAAAAGCAAAGGCAAATCTTGATAAGAATGTAAAGGCTGTTGAAAAAAGAATAGAACATCTTGAATCTAAGGAAAAGCCAAAGGAACAAGAGTTAATTAAATTAGATATTAAGGAATCAAACAAGCTTTTTAGCAAAATAGTAATAGAAGGAAAAAATATATCTAAAAGGTTTGGAGATAAAGTAATATTCAATGATACTGAATTTAGTATATTTAATGGTTCAAAGGTTGCTCTTATTGGTCCTAATGGCTGTGGTAAAAGTACTTTAATAAAAATGATAATGAATAATGAGGATTTTATAAATCTTTCAAAGGGAGCTAAGATAGGTTATTTTAGTCAAGATATGAGCATTTTAAATGATGATTTAACTATAATAGAAAATGTAATGGAAGAAAGTATTTATGATGAAACCTTTGCTAGAATACTTTTAGCTGGCTTATTTATAAAAAAAGAAGATATCTATAAAAAAGTAGGAGTATTAAGTGGGGGAGAGAAGGTTAAGGTATCCTTTGCGAAAATGCTGCTTAAGGACATAAACCTTCTTATCCTAGATGAACCTACAAATTACATTGATATAAATTCTCTTGAAGTGGTAGAAAAGGTTCTTAAGGATTATGAAGGAACAATATTATTTGTTTCCCATGATAGAAGGTTTATAGAAGCTGTTGCCGATACTATAATGACTATAGAAAATCATAAGATTAATATTTTTAGAGGAAACTATAAAGAATATCTAGCAAGTAAAAGGAAGGTCAAAAAAGATTCGAAGCAGGATATAAAAAATCAAATCTTCATATTACAAAATAGAATTACAGAAGTTATAGGAAGATTATCAATACCATCAAAAAATGATAATTTAGAAGAGTTAGATAAAGAATATAAAGAATTGCTTGCTAAATTGAAAGAATTAAAAAGTAAAGTGTAGAAGATAATTTTAAGGGAACAATAGTATATTTAATCTATTGCTCCCTTTATTTTTTAATACTAGGTATATTTTGTTAATAAAAATTAGAGTTTAAAATATAGGTAAGATTATATCTTAAATAATTTTATATTATTTTTAAAATCTATATTTTTATGTGAACATTTTAAATTGAAAATAATAAAAATTCTTTATATAGAGTAGCCTTAAGTATGCTTTCAGAAAAAGAAGACATAGAAGATGCAATTCAAAATACAATAATAAAGTCATATGAAGGAATAATTTATTTAAGGAAAAATGAATTCTTTAAAACATGGCTTATAAGAATATTGATAAATGAATGCAAACGCATAATTAAGAACAATAAGAGGACTATTCCTATAGAGGAAGTTAATTATAATGTGGGAGTTTCAGATAACTATAATAATCTTGAACTTACAAATGCAGTAAACTTACTTGAAAAAGATTTAAAAGTCGTTACTACCTTATTCTACTTTGAAGATATACCACAAAAGGAAATAGCTAAACTTTTAAATATTCCAGAAGGAACTGTAAGGTCTAGATTATCTAGAGCAAGAAAAAGATTATATGAAATTCTTAAAGAAAGGTAGGTATATATTGTGGATAATGATTTATTATTTGATGACGTTTTAAAAGAAAAAGCAAGAAACGAAAATTTAAAATTACCTAAAGAAATAGATTTAAAAATAAAAGAAACTATCTCAAATTTACCAGACAGAAAAAAGTCTAAAAAAAGATTTGCTAAAAGGGCTGGTATAGCTGCAGCAATAGCATTAATTACAATAACTACCTTAAGTGCTGCCTTTCCAGCTTATGCTAGAAACCTACCAATAATAGGCTCAGTATTTGATTTTCTAAGTGAAAAAAATATTATTTACAGAGATTATGTAGAATATAGTTCAGATTTAAATCTATCCAAGGTTTCTAATGGAGTAAAAGTAACAATCAATGAAATAGTCTATGACGGAATTGATTTAAGTATTGCTTATACAGTTGAAAGTAAAGAAAAGATGAATAGCGAACCACATATAATGGATAAGAATATTAGAATAAATGGAAAAGAAGTTACTTTTGCATCCGGGGGTACAGGAAAGTTTATAGATGAAAATACTTATATAGGGATAGATAGTTTTAGTGTAGATAGGAGCTATATTTCTAAGGAAATGAGAAAGAATTTTATTGGGGGAGATGTAGAAGTACCTGATAACTTTACAATGGATTTAGATATAAGTGAGTTTTCAAATGGGATATATGGAAAGTGGGATTTTAAGTTTAAGGTATCTAATGATAAGCTAGAAGGAAAGATAGTACAAATTGATACATCTATAGATTTATCAGAAATAAGGCCTAGTCTAGAAGTTACTGAAGTTATTTTTACACCAATTAATACTGTATTAAGAACAGTAGAGGATAATTCAAGTATAGATTTTATAGATAATTTTATTGTACTAGATGATAAAGGGAGATTACTAGAATTTAAGAGTAGTGAGGGAAATGGATCAACTAAATTAAATAAAACCTTTTTTGAACATACATTTAAAAATATCTATGAGGATACTAATTCCGTAACCTTTATTCCCGTTAAGTATAGAGAAGAGCTTTCACAAAATAACTATGATGAAAAAGAAGTATTGCTAAATAATTATGGTACCACTATTTTATCACAAGGAGAAATTGGAGAATATAAAGTGACGGAAGTAGAATTTTTAGAGGATAAGACCTTAATTCATTATGAATGCACGAACTTTCTGGCAACTAAATATCCATATAGCTTAAAAATAGTAGATAGTAAAGGCAAGGAATATAAGATTAGAAATTTTAAAGAAAAAGATGATGGAAGTTTTATAGGTGAAATAGGGGGTTTATCCAAGGAGGAACAATACAAACTAGTGGCTACAGATTTCGAAGATATATATGAGATAAGGGAAGATTTAAAGTTTACAATTGAAGTTAAATAGATTTGAGTATATATACAAAGTTATTTCAAGAAAAATCTAAGATGAAAAAGGGATAAAAACAAAATGATTTATAAACTCCAAAGGAGCTTATAAATCATTTTTTATAATTCAGCAAAGCTGAATTATTTCCTCAACTGTGCACTGTGAATTGTTAACTGTGAACTGTTTTTAGAATTCTGCAGTTCCTGTAGTTCTTGGGAATGGAATTACATCTCTTATATTAGTCATACCAGTAATGTACATTATAAGTCTTTCAAAACCTAAACCAAAGCCAGAGTGTTTAGTTTCTCCGTATTTTCTAAGTTCTAAGTACCACCAGTAGTCTTCTTCCTTTAGACCTAGTTCAGCCATTCTGCTCTTTAATACATCTAATCTTTCTTCTCTTTGGCTTCCACCGATAAGTTCTCCTATTCCTGGAACTAGAAGGTCAGTTGCTGCAACTGTTTTTCCGTCATCATTAAGTCTCATATAGAAGGCCTTAATATCCTTTGGATAGTCAGTTACGAATACTGGTTTTTTAAAGTGTTCTTCTGTTAAATATCTTTCATGTTCAGTTTGAAGATCTACTCCCCATTCAACTGGATATTCAAAGTTTTTATCTGCATTCTTTAATATTTCAATAGCTTCTGTGTAAGTAACACGACCAAAATCTGAATTTATAACATGGTTTAATCTGTCAAGAATTCCCTTGTCAATAAATTGGTTAAAGAAAGCCATTTCTTCTGGACATTCAGATAAAACATATTCCAATACATATTTAAGCATATCTTCTGCAAGTTCCATATCATCTTCTAAATCAGCAAAAGCTATTTCTGGTTCTACCATCCAGAATTCAGCGGCATGTCTTGCAGTGTTTGAATTTTCTGCTCTAAATGTTGGTCCAAAGGTATATATATTTCTAAAGGCTAATGCATAGCATTCTCCATTTAATTGGCCTGATACTGTAAGGTTCGCTTCCTTTCCAAAGAAGTCTTCCTTAAAGTCTATCTTTCCATCTTCAGTTTTTGGTACATTATGAAGGTCTAAAGTTGTAACCCTAAACATTTCTCCAGCACCTTCAGCATCACTTCCAGTTATTATTGGAGTGTTAGTGTAAACAAATCCTCTTTCTTGGAAGAACTTGTGTATAGCATAAGCTGCTACTGAACGTACTCTAAATACTGCTGAAAAGGCATTACTTCTAGGTCTTAAATGAGCTATTGTTCTTAAGTATTCAAAAGTATGTCTTTTCTTTTGAAGAGGATAATCTGAACTAGACATACCTTCAACGATTACTTCTTTAGCTTGAATCTCAAAAGGCTGCTTAGCTTGAGGTGTAGCAACTAAAGTACCTATAACAGATATTGATGAGCTTATAGGTAGTTTTGAAATTTGCGCAAAGTTTGGAAGTTCATTAGAAATAACAACTTGAATGTTCTTGAAAAAGCTTCCGTCATTAACTTCAATAAATCCAAAGGCATTTGAAGCTCTTAAAGTTCTTATCCATCCAGAAATCTTTACTTCTTTATCTAAATATTCATCTTGCTTTCTATAAAGTGATTTAACTAAAACAACTTTATTCATGATAATTTCCTCCTAATAATATTATTATCAATAATATAATAAAAAAACCTTTCATCCCATAAATAAGGGACGAAAGGATAAATTTCGCGGTACCACCCAAATTGCTAAAAAATAGCCACTCTGCTGACATAATAATGCCATTCAAAAGATATCGGTTTGAAGCCGTCTAAGTCTACTTAAGTGATAAAATCACTTGTTCGGTTAGATGCTCAGAGATGTTCTTCACTAATTGCTTCGTATAAGGCTCACACCATCCCTTACTCGCTTAAACTACTTCAAATCAGCTACTCTTCTCGTCATCGCATTAATTATATTAATTTTATGGTATTAATTTTGATTTTACACCAATTTACTAACATTTGCAACTTAAAATCATATTATAGTTAAAGGAAATATTTTAGGGGGATTTTATGGGAAGGGAAGATTTTTTAGAAAGGAAGTTTATAGAATTAAATGAGTTAAAATCAAGATTAATAACATATCCAGAAGATTATAAGGAAAACATAATTGAAGCTTTTAGAAAGGTCTGTAATCAGATTGAAATTTATTTGGAGGTTTCAACTTTTGAAAGATATAATAAAATGAATGAATTTATTAATTTAACAAGGGAAGAACTTAAATTATACGATGGAAAAGAGGAGAGACCAGCTTATATTGTAGTTGATGGAATAGTATATGATATAACAGAATCAGAAGAATGGAAACATGCAAAGTATTTGGGGGCAAGGGCTGGGAAGGATTATACAGACTTATTTAAAAGAGGAAAGGAAGAGTGTATGACTATGTTATCAAGTTTTAAAGTCATTGGTGTAATTAAGGAGAATATGAAATAAAAGTGGAGCTGAATTATTCAGTTCCACTTTCATAAGAAGCAACTAAAGAATTTGGGAAATTAAGCATTTTAGCATCCTTAACTATTTTTTGATAATCATATTCTAATTCTCTAAATTTAACATCTACATTTTTATTTTCATCAATATTAAGTATTGCATAAGTTATATTAGGCCTGCCTATTTTAGGTTTACCAACACTGCCAGGATTAATAAAAAGTTTATTATTAAACTTTTTATAAGAAGGTATGTGAGTATGTCCGCAAACAAGAATATCTTCTTTTAAGTTTTCCATAATATTTTTAGTATTTTCTTTATCCTCATATAGATATTCATTTATTGTATTTGGACTTCCATGAGTAAATTTAATTTTAACTCCATTTATATCGTAGTCTAAGAATGTTGGTAAAGAGGATAGATAATATTTATTCGAAGTTCTAACTTCATTAGAAGACCAAGGAAGAGCAAAAGAATTGACAGTATTATTTCTAATAAATGTGAAATCACCATCAACTACGGAAGCATCATAGTTTCCTTTTAAACAAGGGATAGCTCTTCTTTTTATTAAGGCTATAACTTCATTAGGATGAGGTCCATATCCAACTAAATCTCCAAGACAAATAGTTAAATCTACTTTTTGCAAATCTATATCCTCAAAGGTTTTCATTAGTGCATAAATATTTCCATGTATATCTGAAATTACTGCAATTTTCATAGATTGTCCTCCTAAAAATTTCTAATTAAGATTATACCATTTTAGTTATTTTATATAAATAATTTTATATTACAAAATAGATATTATTTTTATGATGAGTTATATTAAATATATAAATAAATTTAGGAGGAAAAGGATGAAAGAAAATAGAATTAAAAGGCTTTTATGCTTAATGAAAGAACAAAATTTAGAGCAAATTATTGTAACTTCTTCACCAGACTTATTTTATTTAACTGGTAAATGGTTTTCTACAGGTGAAAGAATGATTGCTCTATATTTAAATATAGATGGAAATCATAGGTTTATAGTAAATAAGTTATTTCCGATATATGAAGATTTAGGACTAGATATTATTTGGTATTCAGATGAGGAAGATCCAATAAAGCTATTATCAACAGTTGTGGACAAAACTAAAGTTTTAGGTGTGGATAAAAGTTGGCCAGCACATTTTTTAATTAGATTAATGGATATTAAGGGAGCTAAAGCTTTTGTGAATTCTTCCTTGATTTTAGATAGACTAAGAATGATAAAAGATGAAGAAGAAATTGATTTAATGAGAAAATCTTCTGAAATAAATGATAAGGTAATGCTTGATTTATGGAATAATTTAAAGGAAGGGGAAACAGAAAGATATTATAGTAATCTTTTAAAGGAAATCTATGAAGGCTATGGAGTAAGCAAATTTTCCTTTGATCCAATAGTTGCAGTGTCACCAAATGGGGCAGATCCTCATCATGAATGTGATAATACTAAAATAACTAAAGGAAAGAGTATAGTTTTAGATATTGGTGGAGTTTATAATTACTATTGTTCAGATATGACAAGAACTGTATTTTTTGGGGAAGCTCCAAGCAAGAGACATGAGGAAATTTATAATATAGTAAAGGAAGCAAATTTAAGGGCTATAAGCAGAGTAAAGGAAGGGGTTAAGTTTTCAGATATAGATAAGGCTGCTAGAAGTTTTATCGAGGAAGCAGGTTATGGAGAATACTTTACCCATAGAACAGGACATAGTATTGGAATAGAAGATCATGATTTTGGTGATGTTAGTTCTGTAAATCATGAGGAAGTTAAAGCAGGAATGATATTTTCTATTGAACCTGGAATTTACTTAAAAGATGATATTGGAGTTAGAATAGAAGATTTAGTACTTGTTACTAAGGACGGATGTGAGCTTTTAAATAAGATTAGTAAGGAAATAACAATAATTAAGTAAATAGTAATAGGTAATAAGAAAGAATGCTTTAGAAGCTGAAGGTTAGATTTTTACTAACTTTCAGCTTTATTGTATTTTGAATACCAAAGGTTTTACCTGTGGTTCTAAAAGGCTTTTAGATATGAGTAGAAAAATAATACCTCCATTATAAAAGTACTAGGTTTGCCGACCAGAATTAAATATAAAGGAGGTATATCCATAATGGATAATAGTAGTTTAGAGCATAGTAAATGGAATTGTAAATATTATATAGTGTTTGCACCTAAATATAGAAGATAGATAATTTATGGAAAGATAAAAGCTGATATAGGAGTAATACTTAGAAAATTATGTGAACATTAGGGAGTGGAAATAATAGAAGCTAACGTTTGTAAAGATCATATACATATGCTTGTGAGTATTCCACCGAAATTAAGCGTAGCTCAATTTATGGGATACTTAAAAGGAAAAAGCTCATTAATGATTTTTGATAGACATGCAAATTTAAAATATAGATATGGAAATAGGCAGTTTTGGTGTAAGGGATATTATGTTGATACTGTTGGGTGTAATAAAAAAGTAATAGAAGAATATATAAGAAATCAGATTCAAGAAGATTATGCTGCAATTCAAAATAAAACAGAAATTAAAAAATAAAGAAGAAGTTATTAATTTTATGACATTAAAGTTGTTAGAAAGGGGATATATTAATGCTTCTTATTGTAAAACAGTTTTAGAACATGAGTTAGTTTCAACTACCAGTATAGGTAGTGGTGTTGCCCTTCCCCATGGGGATCCAAATAATATATTAATGTCTTCTATAAGTTTTTTAACTTTGGAAAATCCTATAATATGAGGCGAAGAAGAAGTAGAGTTAATCATATTAATTTCTATGAAAAAGGAAGATGTCTCAAAATATAATTTAAGAGATTTTTTTGAAATATTAAAAATTACTCATGAAAAGGACTGTTTGAGATTTCTTTCTTATTTTAGTGATGCTGATAAGATTTAATTATATATTAAAGTAAAAAAGAATTCGTAATAACCATTACGAATTCTTTTTACATATTGAATTAAAGTTCTTCAATAACTTTATTTATAAGCTTAGTGAAGGTTTCTTTAACTCTTGCTGAAGTTTCAACAACTTCTTCATGATTTAAAGGTTGGTCTAGGATTCCTGCAGCCATATTAGTTAAACATGAAATTCCTAAAACTTTCATTCCAGAATGAGCAGCCACTATTACTTCTGGAACCGTTGACATACCAACGGCATCAGCACCGAGAATTCTAGCCATTCTTACTTCAGCAGGTGTTTCATATGTTGGACCACTAAACATCATATAAACTCCAGTTTTAATATTAATTTTTAAATTGTTAGCTATTTCTTTTGTTTTTTCAATTAATTCTTTTGTATAAGCATTAGATAAATCAGGGAATCTAGGTCCGAATTCATTTAAATTTCTTCCTATTAAAGGATTGTCTCCCGAGAAGTTAATTTGATCAGTTATTATCATTAAATCTCCAGGTTTAAAGCTTTCATTAACAGCGCCACAAGCATTAGTTACAATAAGGGTTTCTACTCCAATTAATTTCATAACTCTAACAGGGAAAGTAACTTCGTTAAAATGGTAACCTTCGTAGTAATGGAATCTTCCTTGCATTGCTACAACACATTTACCATTTAACATACCAATAACAAGTCTTCCAGCATGACCTTCAACTGTAGAAACAGGAAAGTGAGGTAAGTCTTTATAATCGTAGAATTCAGGGTTTTCAATTGAATCTGCAAGTGAACCTAATCCAGAGCCTAATATTAGCCCAATTTCAGGTTTATATTTAGATTTCTCTAATATAAAATCTGCAGCGGTTTTAATCTTACTTGTTAAGTCCATATAATCACCTCTCTAGATATTTAATGTACAATATAGAATTTATATTTTTCCTCATTCTATATTGTACATTATTTTTCAATAATTTCATTCATATAAATTATATCTTAAAGTTTAGTAAAAATAAACATTTGTGATCTCTATTATTTATTCAATATTATATCAGCAACTTTTACTACATCTCCTGCACCAATTGTTAATATTAAATCATTCTTAGATGCTTTATTCTTAAGATAATTCGCTGCTTCTTCATGACTGTGAACATTTATGCAGTTCACTCCTGTTTTTCTTATTGCTTCTCCAAGCTCTTCAGAACTTACAAGCCCTGTATTTTTTTCTCTAGCAGCATATATATCCATAAGAATTAATTCATCTACATTATCAAAACATCTTGTAAATTCTTCAAATAAGGTTTTTGTTCTTGTATAAGTATGAGGTTGAAAAACGGCATAAATTTTATTAGTTGGAAGTAATTTAGCTGTTTCTAATGTGGCTTTAATTTCAACTGGATGGTGGGCATAATCGTCGATTATAGTTGCTCCGTTAAATTCACCCTTATATTCAAATCTCTTATGAGCTCCCTTACATTCAGCTAAGCCATTTACAATAGCTTCTGCAGGAATTCCAAATATTAAAGATACACATACAGTTGCTAGGGCATTTAAAATGTTATGCTTTCCTGTCGTTTGTAATGTTACTTCGAATAGGTCTTTATTATCTTTAGAAACAGTAAAGGTTGCTTGCCCCTTATTGTTGAAGGATATATTCTTAGCTATTACATCGCCTTCATTTATTCCGTAAGTTATAACATTACAATTAGCTTTTTCTATTACATCTTTTACATTTTTATCTTCAGAATAGGCAACTAAATAGCCATCCTTTGGGATAAGGTTAACAAATTTAGTAAAGGCTTCTTTTATATGATTTAAATCTCTATAGTAATCTAAATGATCAGCATCTATATTTAAGATTATTCCAACATAAGGGAAAAATTTTAAAAAGGATTCTTTATACTCGCAGGCTTCAGTTATGAAGTATTCACTATCTCCTATTCTAAAGTTACCACCAATAATATCAAGTTCTCCACCAACTAATATAGTTGGATCTAAATTATTTTTTAGTGTTACATGAGATAACATGGAAGTACATGTAGTTTTTCCATGAGTTCCAGAAACAGCAACATTAAATTTATGACCTTTCATAATATAGCCTAAAAATTCAGCTCTATTCATAAGTTCAATATTTTTTTCTTTAGCTTCTATAATTTCAGGATTGTCAGATGGAATAGCAGCTGTATAAACTACTAAATCAACATTTTTTAAATTTTCTCTTTTATGACCTATGTATATTTCTGCCCCATTAGCTTTTAATTTATCAGTGATTTTTGATTCTTTAGCATCAGAACCAGAAACCTTAAATCCTTTTCTTAATAAAATGGCAGCAAGACCGCTCATGCTTATTCCACCAATTCCAATAAAGTGAACTTTTTTATTTCTATCTATATTTAAATTAAAAGACAAGATATCAACTCCTTATAAATTCTTATTATTACAAAAAATATGGTTCACCTTATAATTATATACAAATTTAGCTAAATGAACACATAAAAAAGAATATAAATTTTTTTGTAAAAAATTCAAATAAAATAAATATTAAGTATTTAGAAGAGTAAAAATGTTGATAATATATTAAATATGGAATAAAATATGAATATTAGGATAAAAAATTATAATGATAATTCGGAAAATATAATTGAGGGTGATATATTTTGGAAAAATTGACTAGAAACAATAGGGTTGTTGCTATTACAAAATTATTAACAGAAAATCCAAATAAGATAATAGGATTGAATAAGTTTTCAGGCCTTTTAAATGCAGCAAAATCAACTATAAGTGAAGATATAGTAATAGTTAGAGAAGTTTTCGCAAAATTAAATATGGGAAAAATAGAAACAATAGCAGGAGCAGCAGGTGGAATAAAATATATTCCAAGTATAAATAAAGATGAAGCAAGGGAATTTGCAGAAGGGTTATGTGAATTATTAAAGGATGAAAGTAGAATAATTCCTGGTAATTTTATTTATGTTACGGATTTAATGTATGATCCAACAATAGTTAGTAGAGCAGGTCTTATATTATCAACAATATTTAGCAATAAAGAAATAGATTCTGTTGTAACTGTTGAAACGAAGGGAATTCCTTTGGCTTATGAGGTCTCGAAAAATTTAGGAATTCCTCTTGTAATAATAAGAAAAGAGGGTAAAGTTACAGAAGGTTCAACAGTAAGTATAAACTATCTTTCTGGAACAAGCGGAAGAATACAGCAGATGTCTTTATCAAAGAAATTAATGAAACCTAATAGTAAGTGCATTTTTATAGATGACTTTTTAAGAGGTGGAGGAACTGCAAAAGGAATAATAGATTTATTAAATGAATTTGATAGTAAGTTAGTTGGAATTGGAGTTTTAATAGATAATATAGGTGTGAAGAATAAACTTATTTCTGATTACATATCTTTAATTGATCTAAATAATTTAGATAAGGATAAAGAACTAGAAATAACTCCTTCTAAAATATTTGATGGAGATAATTTTAATTTATAAAAGAAATTATAAAAATTTTTAAAAAATTCTAAATAAAAAAAGGATTTATTGAATTTTTATAGAACTTTTTAAAGTATAACATCTAACGGAGGTGTAATATAATGACAATAACTGATGTGAGAATAAGAAAGATAGCTGCAGAAGGAAAAATGAAAGCTATAGTTTCTGTTACATTTGACAATGAATTTGTGGTTCATGACATTAAAGTAATCGAAGGACAAAATGGATTGTTTATTGCTATGCCTAGTAGAAAAACTCCAGATGGAGAGTTTAAAGATATAGCACATCCTATTAATACAAGTGCTAGAGAAAGGCTTCAATCAGCAATATTAGAAGCATATGAAAAAGCTAAAGCAGAAGAAACTGAAACTGTAATAGAGTAATTTATGTTACTGAAAAATAAAGGGGAAGACCCTTTATTTTTTTGCTTATATTTAAAAATTTATAGGACAAATAAGGTTGAAATGCATATTCTAATGCAATATAATAGAATGAGTGATTACGAACATTCTTTTCAAATCATAGAAATTTGTACTTAATGTTCTATAGTGAGGTGTTTTTTATGTATAAATGCGCTATTATTTTAGCGGCAGGACAAGGAACAAGAATTAAATCTGATATTCCTAAGGTCTTACACAAAGTATGTGGAAAAGAAATGGTTAACCATGTTATAGACACCATGAGAAAAGCTAGTATAGATGATGTTAATGTAATAGTAGGAAAAGGAGCAGAATTAGTAAAAGAAAAAACTTCTTTTAAAAATATCACATATTCATTGCAGGAAGAACAATTAGGAACTGGTCATGCTGTAAAATGTGCTGTTGAATTTTTAAAAGGGAAAAAAGGAGTTGTTGGTGTTTTTGCAGGAGATGCTCCATTAATTAAGCCAGAAACAGTTGAAAATTTATTTAATGAACATTTAGTAAAGGGTAACTCAGCAACTTTGTTAACTTCAATGGTTGAAGACCCAACTGGCTATGGAAGAGTAGTTAGAGCTGGGGATGAAGTATTAAAAATAGTTGAACATAAGGATTGTTCGCCAGAAGAATTGAAAATCAGAGAAATGAATGCAGCAATTTATTGCTTTGATATAGAAAGTTTAGTAGAGTCCTTAGATAAATTATCAAATGATAATAACCAGGGTGAATACTATTTAACTGATGTTATTGGTATTCTTAAAAATGAAGGGAAAAAAGTTGGAGCTATTGTTATAGATTATGAAGAAACAATAGGTGTAAATTCAAGAGTACAGCTTGCAGAAGCTGAAGAGATATTAAGAAATAGAATAAATTTAATGCATATGAATAATGGTGTAACTTTAATAGATCCTAAATCAACATATATTGGAGCTGATGTTGAAATAGAAAGAGACACTGTTATATATCCTAATAATGTATTAGAAGGTAACACTAAAATAGGTAAAGGTGTAATTATATATCCAAATTCAAGGATTTCAAATAGTGAGATAGACGATTTTGTTGAAATACAAGCTTCTGTTATTTTAGATAGTAAAATTGGAGAAGGCACAACTGTAGGTCCATTTGCTTATATAAGGCCAGATTCTGTAATTGGAAATAATGCAAGAATTGGTGATTTCGTAGAAATTAAAAAATCTAATATTGGGAATAATACAAAAGTATCTCATTTAACTTATATAGGTGATGCTTCTGTAGGTGAAAATTGTAACTTTGGTTGTGGAACAGTAGTAGTAAATTATGATGGCAAAGTTAAGCATAAAACAGAAATAGGAAATAATAGTTTTATAGGCTGTAATACAAATTTAGTATCGCCAGTTAAGATTTCTGATAACACCTATATTGCTGCTGGCTCAACGATAACTAACAATGTAAATGAAGGCGAACTTGCAGTAGCAAGAGCTAGACAAGTAAATATTCCAGGCTGGGTAGCTAAAAAAGGCTTAGATAAAAAATAGTATTTTAAATAAATGCAAATTAATTGCGAAAATTTTAAGGAGGTCTCCCCAAAATGATAACCCAAGGAAAAAATATTAAAATCTTTACTGGAAACTCTCATCCAGAATTAGCAAAGGAAATTGCAGATATTCTGCAATTACCTTTAGGTAAATCAAAGGTATCAACTTTTAGCGACGGTGAAATATCAGTAGATATACTAGAATCAGTTAGAGGAACAGATGTATTCGTAGTTCAATCTACAAGTTCACCAGTAAATAATAACCTTATGGAACTTTTAATTATGATAGATGCCTTTAAGAGAGCATCAGCAGGAAGAATTAACGTTGTTATGCCATACTATGGTTATGCAAGACAAGATAGAAAGGCAAAGTCTAGAGATCCAATAACAGCTAAATTAGTAGCAGATTTATTAACTGCTGCAGGAGCAGATAGAGTTTTAACAATGGATTTACATGCAGCTCAAATACAAGGATATTTTAATATACCTGTTGATCACTTATTAGGAGCTCCTATTTTAGCAGATTACTTTATAAAAAAAGGATTTGCTGAAGATGAAGATGTAGTAGTTGTATCACCAGACTTAGGAAGTGTTACAAGAGCAAGAAATTTTGCTGATAAATTACATGCACCAATAGCTATTATAGATAAGAGAAGACCAAGAGCTAATGTATCTGAAATAATGAATATTATAGGAGAGATCAAGGGCAAGAAGTGCATATTAATTGACGATATGATAGATACTGCTGGAACAATAGCAAATGCAGCAAATGCATTAAAAGATTTAGGAGCTAAAAATGTGTATGCATGTTGTACTCATGGAGTTTTATCTGGACCAGCTTTTGAAAGAATAAATAATTCTGCAATAGAAGAATTAGTTATGTTAAATACAATTAAATTACCAGAAAATAAAGATGTATTGAAATTTAAGTCATTATCAGTAGCTCCTTTATTTGCAGAAGCAATAAAGAGAATATACAACGATGAACCAATAAGTAAATTATTTGATTAGTACATATAGTCAATTGGCAATGAAGAATTGATAATTGACAATTTTGGAAATAATTCAGCAAGGCTGGATTATGAGGAACTTATAAAAATCCTTCGATTTAAGCGAAGGATTTTTTTATATCCCTTCTCAATTCCACACTCATAACTACTAATTCCGCATTAATATAATTAACTTTTTGTTAAAAGCTCCAATAATTCCTTAGAAGAGGTTATAATAATAGACAAAGGAGTTGATTTGTTTGGATAATAAATTAGGTAAAGTATTAATAGTTGATGATGATAAAAATATCTGTGAAATAATAGATATATATATGTTAAATGCAGGATATGATACCAGAAAGTGTCATAACGGAAAAGAGGCATTAGAGTTATTTGAAACTATAAAGCCAGATTTAGTTTTATTGGATATTATGCTTCCTGGAATTGATGGAGTAGAAGTATTAAAGGCAATAAGAAAAAATAGTCAAGTTCCTGTAATTATGCTTACAGCAAAAGGAGATACCTTTGATAAAGTTTTGGCCTTAGAGCTTGGAGCAGATGATTATATTGTTAAGCCTTTTGAGCCAAAGGAATTATTAGCTAGAGTTAAGGCTGTAATGAGAAGATATAACTTTACTGAAAAGGATCCAGAAATATTAAATTTTGATGATTTAACAATAGATATAAAGTCTTATACTGTTTTATATAAAGGTGAGGAAGTTAAAATGCCTCCAAAGGAGTTTGAATTACTTCATTACTTAGCAAAAAATAAAAACAAAGTATTTACAAGAGACCAGCTGCTTTGTGAAGTTTGGGGATATGACTATCCAGGTGATTCTAGAACTGTAGATGTTCATATAAAAAGATTAAGAGAAAAAATAAAGGGCGGAGAAAATTGGCAGTTAGAAACAGTTTGGGGTGTAGGTTATAAGTTTGAGGTGAAATAATGAAGAAAAAAAGTGTAATAAATAGATTTTTAATTGCATTTTCTTCTATTACCTTAATAATATTAATGATAATTGGCGGAATAATATCGGCTTGGTTTAGTATATGTTATTCTAATCAAAAAAAAGAACTATTAAATAAGCATATAGAGTTAATGGAAAGCTATATTGCTGAAATATTTGATGAGAATAGTGATTTTGCCTATAATAAATTAAAAAATTCCATGGAAGTATTAAGCATATCCTTAAACATGGATACAATAATATTAGACAGGCAAGCTTATGTATATGCTGTATCTAATGATGAATTTAGCTATTTAAAATATAATAAATTTGAATTAGAAGATATTGATTTAAAAGAATTAACGCCAGAGGAAATAGTAGAAAGTCAATTTATATCTAAAAATAATGAAAAGAAAAAATCATATATAAAGGCATTAATCAATAAGCAAGACTTAATAGGATATATATATATAGTTGAAGATAATAAACCAATAACTTATATAAAGAATTTATATTTTATAATTTGGGCTTTATTAGCTATAGCTTTTATTTTAATAAGTTTAGTAAGTTTTTATATTGCTAAAAAGACTATTAGAACGCCAATAAAGAAAATCAATAATGCAGCTCAAAAAATTTCAAAGGGAGAGGTACAAAAAAGGATATACATAGATTCTCAAGATGAAATAGGAGAACTTGCAGAATCTTTTAACACTATGGCAGAGTCTATAGAAAGGGCAGATATTGTAAGAAGGGATTTTATATCAAATGTATCTCATGAACTTAGGTCACCAATAACATCTATAAAGGGATTTATAACAGGAATATTAGATGGAGTAATTCCAAAAGATAAAGAAAACTATTATTTAAATATTGTAAATGAAGAAATTCAAAGATTATCAAGATTAGTAAGTGATTTATTAGATATATCTTCTTTAGAATCAGGTAAATTTAATTTAAATATTGTAAGTTTAGATATTAATGAGATTATTACCTTATGTATTTTAAATTTAGAAAGAAAGATAAAAGAAAAAAATATGAATGTTGAAGTCCTATTTAGCAATAGGCATGAATATTGCATAGCTGATAGAGATAGAATAATTCAAGTTGTTACAAATCTCCTTGAAAATGCTATAAAATATGGAGACAATGATGGAAAAATTAAAATAGAAACCTATCCTAAAGGAAATTTAGTTTATATTAGTGTATTTAATACAGGACCTACTATAGAAAAGGAAAATTTAAATAAGATATGGGAAAGATTTTATAAAAATGATAAATCAAGAACAAATAAAATAAGTACTGGATTAGGACTTCCTATTGTTAGATTAATATTATGCCAACATAACCAAGACATATCTGTAGAAAACATTGAGGATAAGGGTGTTAAGTTTACTTTTACTTTATCAAGACAAATTGATCAGTAAATAGTATTGGAGGGTAAAACTTTGAGAGATGATTTTAATAAAGAAATAAAAGATGAAGATTATTGTACTTATGAAGAATTGCCTTCAATACATTTTAGAATAAGGGGAATAAGGAGAATTATTAATTTATTTACTAAGCTTTGCTTATTTATTTCTGTAATTGGAATATCAACTGTTATACTTACGGGAATTTCTATGAGGTATAAATATAATGAAGTTATGAAGCTTATCGAGCAGAAAATCCAAGGAGAAGATATGATTTTTGGCTATTCAGAAATAATAAATAAGGTTAGTAATTCATTAGTAACCATTGGTGAGAAGGAAGAGAACTTAAAAAAGGGAACATATTTTAAGAATAATTCTACAGGTATAATAATAGATAAATATGGTAAGATATTAACTAGTTATTCAAATATAAAAAATGTAGAAAATATATATGTAAAATTACCTATTAACAATTCTGAGCCAGTGATTGGAAAAATAATTATGGGAAATGAAGATTTAGATATAGCTATAATACAGGTTAATTTTGATGAAGAGTTAACTCCTATAAATTTTTCAAACTCAGAAGGAAACCTAACTGGAAAAAGAATTGCATTAATAAGCAATGCTGTGGGAGACGATTATATAGACAGTATAATTCCCGGAATAGTAACTTCTACAAATAGAAACTTAACAATAGAAGATAATGTAACTCCTCTTTTAGAACTTAACACAAATATAAATGAAATTAATTCTAGCGGAGCAATAGTTAATAATAAGGGAGAGCTTATTGGTGTTGCTAGTTATAAAATTACTAAAGAAATAAATAGAGAGGGTTTATATTATGGATTAGGCTTAAATGTAGTTAAGGAAATAATTAATTCAGTCAATGAAATAAAAGATATGTTAGGAATAGTTGAAGGCGGCTTTGTTAATAACGAAAATAATTCTAATGTATCAGGTTTTTATGTTGAAAGAATAGAGCAAGATAGTAATGCTTATAAATCAGGCTTAAGACCTACAGATATAATAATTTCTATAGAAAACACAGAAATAAAAAATATAAGTGATTTATATAGGGTATTAAATAATAATAAGGATAAAAAGATTATTAAATGCGATGTGCTAAAATATGGAGAGATAAAAGAAATAGAAATAAGAACTAATAATTAATAATTAATTTTCTAAAATTGCAGCTTTATTGTTAAGTTGCAATTTTATTTTAAATACTTTTATTATTGTAAAAAAATAGTATAATAATAACTATGTTACTAATCTAAGGAGGAAAAATAATGTTCTTAATAGTGGGATTAGGAAATCCGGGAAAAGAATATGATAATACTAGACATAATATTGGTTTCGAAACTGTGGATTATATTGCAAATAAGTATAATATAGACATAAATAGGAAAAAATTTAAAGGTGTATGTGGAGAAGGTTTTATAAATAATACAAAGGTAATATTATTAAAACCTTCTACCTATATGAACTTAAGCGGCGAAAGCGTAGCTGAAGCTATGAATTTTTATAAGCTCAAAAATGAAGACCTAATAATAATTTATGATGATATTAGTTTAGAAGTTGGAAGATTAAGAATAAGAGAAAAGGGAAGTGCTGGTGGACATAATGGAATAAAAAGTATAATAAGTAATTTATCCAGTGAAGCATTCCCAAGAATTAAAATAGGGGTAGGACAACCTAAGGGAGATCTTGTATATCATGTTTTAGGAAAATTCAATAAAGAAGAGATGGAAATTCTTAAAGAAGTTGTTGAAGCTGCATCTGTTGGAGTAGAAACTATTATTAAAGATGGTACAAAAGAAGCAATGAATAAGTTAAATGGGTTTAAAGCATCAAATATAGAGTAATTAAGGACGGTGTAGATATGAGGTTAAAGGGGGTATTAGAGCCCTTAAATAGTTATAATAATTTTAATAAGATATTAGAAAGCATAAAGGGAAAAAGATATCCAGTAAATATTAATGGATTATCGGAATCTGGTAAAAGTTATATTATTTATAGCATTTATGAAAACATAGATTCCTCCTTAATAATATTTACAAATAGTGATATGGAAGCAAAGAATATATATGAGGATTTAATATTCTATACAAATGATGTATATTATTTTCCTACTAAGGAAGTAGTTTTTTATAATGTAGATGCTATTTCTGGAGATTTAAGATGGGCAAGGTTAAAAGTTTTAAAAGAACTCTTAAATGATAATAAGAAAATAATAGTAACTTCAATTGATGCTTTAAGTTCTTGCTATGTACCTAAGGACTTATTTTTACAATATAATTTTAAATTAAAGGTAGATGATGAAATAGATTTCAAGGAACTTTCTAAAAGATTATTAGAAAGTGGCTATGAAAGAGTTGAAACAGTAGAAAGAAAGGGGCAATTTTCTTTAAGAGGGGGAATACTAGATGTATATCCTCCAATATCAACTTATCCATATAGGGTGGAGCTTTTTGGAGATACAATAGAGTCAATAAGAATATTTAACACAGAATCTCAAAGAAGCATAGAAAAGGTAAATGAACTAGAAATTTTTCCAGCGAAAGAAATTATATTAACTGAAGAATCAGTAGCTCTAGGAAGAAGAAATATTTTAGATGAATTAGATGAACTAAGAGAAAAATTAGGGTCAAGGGATGAAAAGTTTATAAAATTAGAAAGTATAGTAAGATCAAATATAGAATCTTTAAATGAAAGCTTAACCTTTGAAACTATAGATAGTTATTTGCCTTATTTCTATAATAAGCCGGATAGCTTCTTTAATTATGTAGAAAACTATTTATTTATTGTAGATGATGTTAAAAAGACTGAGGGAAAAATAGATAGTATATATTTTGAGTTTAAAGAAAATTATGAAGCCTTTTTATTAAGAGGAGGAATATTACCATCTCAAAATAAGTTATTAATTGATAAAGAAGAGTTGATTGTAAAACTTGAAAAGGAAGAAGTAGTTACATTAGATATTTTTGAAACTAATAATAAAATTTTAAGTCCTATAGATAAATATTTTATTAATCAAACAACTTTAAGCAGTTATCAAGGACAGTTAGATTATTTAATAGAGGATATTAAGGAAAAAAAGAAAAATGGGTATAAAACCTTGATATTATCAGGTACGAGAGCAAGGGGAGAAAGATTAGTAAAGACCTTAAGGGAAAGAGAAATAGAAAGCTCCTATAAAGAAGATATTAAAGAGATACAATTTGGAGAAGTAGTTATTACTTTTGGTAATCTTTTAAAAGGTTTTGAATATCCAGATTTAAAATTATGCATAATTTCAGATAAAGATGTTTTTGGAGAAGCAAAAAGAAAGATTCCCAAAAGATTAAGTAAACAAAAAGGTATTGCTAAGATAAAGAGTTTTACTGACCTTAAGCCTGGAGACTATGTAGTACATGTAAATCATGGTGTTGGGGTATATAAAGGAATAAAGCAAATAGAAGTTGATGGACATAAAAGAGATTATTTAGATATTGTTTATGATAAGGGAGATAAGCTTTATGTTCCTGTAGATCAAATGGACTTAGTTCAAAAGTTTATAGGAGCAGAAGGTAAAAAACCTAAGGTAAATAAACTTGGAGGATCTGAGTGGGCTAAGGCTAAAACTAAGGTTAAGAATTCCATAAATGAAATAGCACAAGACTTAGTCAAGCTATATGCAGCAAGATCTACTATTAAGGGATATAAATTTAGCAAGGATACTGAATGGCAAAAACAATTTGAAGATGAATTTCCTTATGAAGAAACTCCAGATCAATTAACTTCACTAGCAGAAATTAAAGCCGATATGGAATCAGATAAGCCTATGGATAGACTTCTTTGTGGAGATGTTGGCTATGGAAAAACTGAAGTTGCTTTTAGAGCTGCTTTTAAGGCTGTTATGGATGGAAAGCAGGTAGCATTTTTAGTGCCTACAACTATTTTAGCAGAGCAACATTATAAGAATATGTTAAAAAGATTTTCTGATTTCCCAGTAAGAATTGATATGGTAAGTAGGTTTAGAAGTGCTAAGGAACAAAAGGCGACCCTTAAAGCTGTTAAGGAAGGTAATGTGGATATACTTGTGGGAACCCATAGATTAGTTTCTAAAGATGTTGTTTTTAAGGATTTGGGTCTTTTAATAATTGATGAGGAGCAAAGATTTGGAGTTTCCCAAAAGGAGAAAATAAAACAGATTAAAAAGAATGTTGATGTTCTTACTTTAAGCGCAACACCTATTCCAAGAACTTTACATATGTCTCTAACCGGAGCTAGAGATATATCAGTAATAGAAACACCACCAGAAGAAAGATATCCTATTCAAACATATGTTGTAGAACAAAATGATCAGCTTGTACGAGATGCTATATTAAGAGAAGTTAATAGAGGTGGCCAAGTTTATTATGTCTATAATAGAGTTGAAACTATAGAGGATATGGCTAAATATATCAGTGATTTAGTTCCGGAATGTAGAGTTGGAATAATTCATGGTAAAATGACAGAAAAGCAACTCGAAAAAGAAATGATGGAATTTATGAATCATAACTATGATATACTTGTATGTACCACAATAATAGAAACAGGTATAGATATACCAAATGTTAATACAATGATAGTTCATGATTCAGATAAAATGGGATTATCCCAGCTATATCAATTAAGAGGAAGAGTTGGTAGATCAAATAGAATAGCATATGCTTACTTTATGTATACAAAAGACAAAATATTAACAGAAGTTGCAGAGAAAAGACTAAAAGCCTTAAGAGATTTTACTGAGTTAGGATCAGGTTTTAAAATTGCTATGAGGGACCTTGAAATAAGAGGTGCTGGAAATATGATGGGGTCAGCTCAGCACGGGCATATGGCAGTTATAGGCTATGATTTATATTGTAGAATGTTAGAAGATACAATTAAGCTTATTAAGGGAGAAATAGAAGAAGAACCTATTGAAACATCAGTAGAATTAAAAGTAAATGCTTATATTCCAGGAACTTATATAGAAGATGAAATGCAGAAAATAGAAATTTATAAGAAGATAGCAGCTATAGAAAGCATAGATGACTATATGGATATAAAAGAAGAGTTAGAGGATAGATACTCAGATATTCCAGAACCTGTATATAATTTAATGGATATAGCTTATATAAAGAGTAAGGCCAAGGCTCTTTCTATTGAAGAAATAAAAGAAATTGAAAAAGAAGTAAGGTTTATATTTAAAGAAAGTGTTAAGAACTTAAATCAAATTTATAAATATTTACTAGAAAATTATAAAGACTTAATATTGTTGAGTTTTGAAGAAAAGCCATACTTTTCAATTAAGACTATAGAAATAAAAAAGGATGGTATCTTAGGCTTTTATAAGAAGATCCTAGAAGATTTAACAAAAGATAAGTAAAATATTTTATATAAATTGAATAATTGTCACAGAATTGATATACTTTTTATGTATAATCGTAATAGACTAAATTTAACGAGAAATGAGGGAACATCATTGATTAAAATTAATAAAATTTTAGCTGCAGGAGCTTTAAGCATATTTGCTTTTTCAGCAGTAGGATGTAATATGATAGCAAAAACACCAGAAGCTATAGCAAACACAGTTGTAGCTAAAGTTGGAGATTTAAAAGTAACTAAAGGGGAAGTAGAAGAAGTAGCAGGTCCAGTTTTAGAACAATATTATGGTGAAGATTATGAATCTAATACTGAGGCTGCAGAAACAGTGAAAAATTTCAGAACTCAAGCCTTAAATTTATTAGTTGAACAAAAATTATTAGAAATAAAAGCCAAGGAAATGAACATTTTACCTACAGATGAAGAAATTAATAAAGAAGTAAATGAATATCTTGAAAGTATGCAAGAAACTTATGGTGGAGAAGAAGGCTTCAATAGTGCTTTAGAACAAGCGGGATTAACTTTAGAAGAATATAAAGAAAACCTTACAAAAAATATAAGAATGCAATTAATATCAGAAAAGGTTACAGATGATATGTTTAAAGATATAACTGTAGCTGATGAAGAAATTAAAACTTATTACAATGAGAATACTGACTCATTTAAAAGTGCTACAGTATCTCATATTCTAGTTAGTGATGAGGCAAAGGCCAATGAATTAAGAGAAAGAGCTTTAAAAGGTGAAGATTTTGCTACATTAGCAAAGGAAAATTCAGAAGATACTGGAACCAAAGAAAAGGGTGGAAGCCTTGGAACAGTGACTTATGATTCCACACAATATGTAACTGAATTTATGACAGCTGTAAAAGCTCTTAAAGAAGGGGAAATATCTGAACCTGTAAAGAGTACTTATGGATATCATATAATAAAAGCTGAAAATGTTAAGGTTGATAGTCTTGAAGATAAAAAAGAAGAAATAAAAACTACTTTAGAAAATGAAAAGAAAAATGAATTATATACAACTAAAATAGAAGAGTGGAAAGAACAATATAAAGTTAAAACTTATGAAGGAAGACTTTAATCAGTGCACAGTTGTTAGTTCACAGTGTACAGTTTAGGTAGATTTTCAGGTTTAGCTGAAAATAGATAAAAATAAATAAGGAATTAAGACACCTTGAGTGTTAAAAACTGCTAGCTTCTGTTAGCAGTTTTTTGTTTTTATTTATTACTTTTTATTGCTAGTTTTTAATTATAAAAACCAGATAATGATTTGATTTTATCAATTGAATAAATTTGCCTTTATGTGTATAAAATTTCTAAGAAGTCAAATAATAATAGTGCAACTAATTATTATTAAAGTAAGGAGGTATCTCATAATAATGAAAGCTACAGGTATTGTAAGACGTATAGATGATTTAGGTAGAGTTGTAATACCAAAGGAAATCAGAAGAACTTTGAGAATTAGAGAAGGAGATCCATTGGAAATCTTTACTGATAGAGAAGGTGGAGTTATTCTGAAGAAATACTCACCTATTGGAGAATTAACTGATTTTTCAAAGGAATATGCTGAAAGTTTACATCAATCAATAGGACATAGTGTTTTAATAGCTGATAAGGATGCTTTTATATCAGTTAGTGGATCACCAAAAAGAGATTATATGGAAAGAAAGGTAAGCAGCGAACTTGAAAAAATAATGGAAGAAAGAAAGGCTGTTATTATAACAGACGAAGCTAAAACTATTCCGTTACATAATGATGAAGAAAAAGGAAAGTATACTAGCCAGGTTATTGCACCAATAATAGCAGAAGGTGATGCTATTGGAGCTGTAATAATATTAGCCAAGCAAGATAATGAAAAATTAGGTGAAGTAGAGCTTAAATTAGCAGAAACTGCTGCAGCTTTCTTAGGAAAACAAATGGAACAATAAAAATAAGCTTAAAAAATAAGTAATAATACCTCTAAACTAGCAATACAAATTTATTAGCGAACATTTCGAGTTTGGAGGTATTTTATGAAAAAACAATCATTACTTAAAGCAAGTTTGATTCTTGGAATTGCAGGTATTGTTTCAAAATTCCTAGGGTTATTTTTTAGATGGCCTTTAATAATGTTAATAGGGGATGAAGGTGTTGGATATTATCAAATGTCTTATCCTCTTTACATGTTTTTTGTTGCAATTGCATCAGGAGTCCCAGCAGCTATATCTAAAATGATATCTGAGAGAAATGCAAAGGGAGATGTAAAAGGTGTATTTGAAATTTTAAAAGAATCAAAAATTTTAATGATGTTTCTTGGGATAGGAACATCTCTAATATTATTTTTCTTTGCTAAACCTATTATTAAATTTGTTCAGTGGGATCCAAAGGCTTATTATTCTTTAATAGGAATTTCCTTGGCACCTATTATAATTTCTATTATGACAATCTACAGGGGATTTTTTCAAGGACTTCAAAATATGACTCCTTCAGGAATTTCTCAAATATTAGAGCAAATAGGAAGAGTAGTAATTGGAGTTGGACTAGCTTTTTTATTATTACCTAAAGGAATAGAGTATTCAGCAGGGGGAGCAGCTTTTGGAGCAGCAGCAGGAGGTTTAATTGGTTTATTATATCTTTATGTAAAATATATAAAAGTAAAGAAGAAAATGTGGAATAGGCCTATTAAGACTAATCCTAAGGTTTTAAGTGAAATATTAAGAGTAGCTCTTCCTATTTCTATAGGAGCAACAGTAGGAACAATTATGAGTTTAATTGATTCTATACTAGTGCCACAGAAGCTTTTACTATCAGGATTAACTTCTGAACAATCAACAATTTTATATGCTCAATTGACAGGAAAGGCAAGTGTTATAATAAATATTCCATTAACCTTATCAGTAGCTTTAGGAACTTCCTTAATACCTATAATAGCAGAAAATTATGTTATGAGAAAAAGAAGGGCCTTAGAGGAAAAAATACAGATGTCCTTTAAATTATCCTTTTTAATTGCTTTACCTTGTACCCTCGGATTATTTTTTCTTTCTGAACCAATAATGAAGGTTATATTCCCAGGAAGATCAGAAGGTTCATTAATACTAAAATATTTATCTATTTCAGTGCCATTTATAATAGTAACTCAAACAACTACATCAATTATGCAGGCAATAGGTCATTATATAAGACCAGTTATAAATTTATTTATTGGCTGTATTGTGAAAGTTATATTAACTTATTTACTTGTTCCAATACCAAATATAAATATATATGGAGCTGTTTTAGCTAGTATATCAGCTTATCTAGTAGCAACAATACTAAATATGATTTCTTTAAAAAATAAAATTAAAGTTAATTTCAATTTAAGAAGTACTTTTATAAAACCTCTTATAGCGTCCCTTTTCATGATTATAGGAGTAATAATAAGTTATATAAATTTATTAAATAAAACTAATAGTAGTAATTTATCTTGCTTAGGATCAATATTTATAGGTATTATTATATATATGGTACTAATACTAATATTAAGAGTATTTACCATTGAAGATATAAAAAGCAGGGTAGTAAGAAATTAATTAGTAAGGAGATGACCTAATGATAAAGATAATAGGCTTAGGGCCTGGTTCTCCGGAGGCTTTAACAATTGGAGCTGCTAAGCTGTTAGAAAAGGGAGAAAATATATATTTTAGAACAAAGCATCATCCTATTGTGAATTTCTTGAAAGATAAGATTAAAAATTACGAAACCTTTGATAAATATTATGAGAATAGTGAAAATACAGATGATATAAATGAGAAAATTGCTAATGAAATATTAACAGCACATAAAAAAACTAAAGATGTAGTATATGGAGTTCCAGGAAATCCATTGACTGCAGAAAAAACAGTTGCTATTTTAATAAAAATATGCAAGGAAAAGAAAATAGATTATAAGGTTATTCCTGCAGTGAGTTTTATTGATTCTCTTATGGAAACTTTAAAAATAGATCCAATTGAAGGATTAATGGTTATTGATGCCTCAGATATTAATAATCAAATTTTAGATAAAAGGGTAGCTACTATAATTGCACAAGTTTACAACAAATCAGTTGCTTCGAAGTTAAAAGAAAAACTTTTAGATAGTTATAATAAACAAACAGAAATATATTTAATAAAAAATCCAGGGATAGATGAAGCGGAGATAATAAGAAAAATTCCTGTATATGAATTAGATAAACAGGAAGATTTAGATAATATGACATTTATATATGTTCCAAAGGACAAAGATAATAAGAAGGATTTTTATGATTTAGTTAATTTAGTAGAAACTTTAAGAGGAGAAAATGGGTGTCCTTGGGATAGGGAACAGACTCATCAAAGTATAAAAAATGAGTTGATTGAAGAAACTTATGAGCTTATTGAGGCCATAGAAGAGAATAGGATAGATGGAATGATTGAGGAACTTGGAGATGTATTATTTCATGTAGTATTCCATGCTTGTATTGAAAATGAAAATGGTAATTTTAATATTACAGATGTAATTAATGGAATAATAGCTAAAATGGTTTATAGGCATCCGCATGTTTTCGGAGAAAAAGAAATTAATAATACAGATGAAGTTCTAAAGAGTTGGGATGAATTAAAAAAGCAGGAAAAGAAATACGAAACTATTACTGAAGAAATGAAATCTATTGCTAAGACATTACCAGCTTTGACTAAGGCCCATAAGGTACAGAAAAAGGCTGCAAAAGTTGGTTTTGACTGGGATAGTATTGAAGAAACTTCAAAAAAAGTAATAGAAGAATTAAATGAGGTTTTAGATGTATATAAAACCAAAAATGGGGAAAAAATAAAGAAAGAAATAGGAGATTTGTTATTTTCCTGTGTTAATTTATCCAGAAAGCTAAATGTAAATGAAGAAGAAGCATTAAATATGACTATAAATAAATTTATAAATAGATTTTCATTTGTAGAAGAAATGGCATTAAAAAACAATAAAAAATTAAATGATATGACTTTAGAAGAGATGGATAAATTTTGGGAAATTGCAAAAGAAAATGAAAAAAATAAAAAATAAAAAAGGATTTTAAATTTTTTTGAAGAATAATATAAACAGTTGTTGCTATACTATACATAACTTATTGTAAAAAAACGGTTTTTTTGTTATAAAAGTAGAGAAACCTATAGACTATCAATAAAAGAGGTTATATAATAAGATAATGTAGTTATAGTACATATTAAGGAAATAATTAACTACTAAAAATATTAAAACGGGTTATTTAAGGAGGATGTAATTGTGAATAAATCAGAATTAATCACTAGCATGGCAGAAAAAAGCAAATTAACAAAGAAAGATGCTGAAGCAGCTTTAAAGGCTTTTATTGAAACAGTTGAAGAAACTCTAGAAAAGGGTGACAAAGTTCAATTAATCGGATTTGGTACTTTTGAAACTAGAGAAAGAGCTGCTAGAGAAGGAAGAAATCCAAGAACTAAGGAAGTTATCAATATTCCAGCATCTACAGTACCAGTTTTTAAAGCAGGTAAAGAATTTAAAGACAGAGTTAATAAGTAATATTAAGAACCCGAGTTATCTCGGGTTTTTTTTTAGAAAGGAGATTGATTATGAGATTAGATAAATACCTTAAAGTTTCAAGAATAATAAAGAGAAGAACTGTAGCAAAAGAAGTTTGCGAAGGGGGAAGAGTTTTTATAAATGATAAAGTAGCCAAACCTTCAACTGTTGTTAAGGAAGGCGATGTAATAGAAATACAATTTGCAAATAGATCCTTAAAAGCTAAAATAACTAATATTGCAGAACATGTTAAAAAAGAAAATGCAAAAGAAATGTATGAGATCCTAGAAGGAGAAGAAGATAAAGAATAAATATAATAAATCCTTCATATATTTTAATAAGAATATTTGGAGGAGATATCATGGAGAAGAAAATTGAAAATAAATTAGAAGAAGCAAGAAGTAATATATATTTAGAAAATAGAAAAAAGCTAACTCTTACAGGAGCTGAGGAAGTAATTAGTTTTGATGATGAAAAGATATTATTAAATACAAAATTAGGATTTTTAACAATTAAAGGTTCTGAATTAAAAATGAATAAGTTAGATGTTCAAAATGGAGATTTAATAATAATAGGAAACATAGCTTCTATAGTTTATAGTAGTAAAGAAGGTAAAAAAGAAAAAGAAAGTATAATATCAAGGATTTTCAGGTAGGTTTATATGCCGTTAACTTTAGAAGTTCAATTTCAAACTGTACTATATTCTATTTTATCTGGTATTTTAATTGGTGTTTTATTTGATTTATATAGTATGGTAAGAGGAATAAAAGTACCTAAAATAATAGTCATAATTGAAGATATATTATTTTGGGTATTAACGGCCATAACAGTCTTTACTTTCTTACTATATAAGAACTATGCTTTCCTAGGGCCATATGTTTATGTATTTATGATTTTAACGTTAATCATTTATTTAAAAATTATTAGTTCAAAAGTTAGAAAAATAGAAATGTATATTATAGAAAAAGTAAGCTGGCTATTTAGAATAACTTTTAAAACTTTATCCTATCCTTTAAAAATAGTATATTATAATATTCTAGGAAAAAAGTAGGAACATAAAAAAATAGCTTGAATAAAATATTTTTAGTGTTTAAAATAGATATATAATATATTTAAAGAGGGTGTTGTAAATTAAAAAGCGATTAACTCTTAAAGGAATTATTATATTTTTTATTTTTGCCATTTTTATATTCAATTATATTAAGCAAGGAATTACGATTAAAGAAATCCAAAAAGAAATTACTGTTAGTCAGCAAGAACTAGAGGAACTTAGAGATAAAAATGCAGAACTTCAAAGAGATTTAGAGAGTATTGGTTCTGATGAGTATATTGAAAAGAGTGCTAGGGAAAGGCTAGGGATGGTAAAAGAAGGAGAAAAGGTTGTGAATTCCCAGGAGCAAAATTAATGGATATGTTTTAAAATTACAAAAAGAGGTTATTATTATAATAACATATATTTATTATTTTTAATTTTTAAGGAGGAATCTTTGTAACATGACCTTAGCGGCAGGAAACATTTTAGAGGGTACAGTGGTTAACATCACTAATTTTGGTGCATTTGTAGAGATAGAGGGGAATAAAACAGGGCTAGTTCATATTTCAGAGGTAGCAGATTCATTTGTAAAAGATATTAGGGAACATCTTAAGGAAAAAGATAAGGTTAAAGTAAAAGTAATATCAATAGATGATAATGGTAAGATTAGCCTATCTATAAAACAAGCAAATGTACAAAAAAAATCAGCTAACCCTATAGAAATTGATTGGTCTCTAGAAAATAAGAAAAATTATAGTGCTTCAGGGAATTTTGAAGATATAATGTCAAAGTTTCTAAAAGACAGTGAAGAAAGAATGCAAGATATAAAAAGAAATCAAGACTTCAAATCAAAGAGTGGAAGAAGAAGTTATTAATTTTTATTTATGTAATTATAGACATCATATAAATTTATATATAAATCTATAAGGGGACTGTCATAGACAGTCCTTTTTAATTTGAAAAGTAGAATAAGGGAAGATTTTTCTTTTAAAGTTTTACCTAATAAACACTTTTCTTTGTATATTATAAAAAGTGTGAAACACTTTTTAAAAAAATATGTTGACACTTATAAGAACATAATATATAATTATTTTTGTCGTCGATAAGGCGCAGTTAATATGCTGAAGTGGCGGAACTGGCAGACGCACAGGACTTAAAATCCTGCGGTAGCGATACCGTACCGGTTCGATTCCGGTCTTCAGCACCAAGTTAAATTCAACTTAAAATATCGCGGGGTGGAGCAGTTGGCAGCTCGTCGGGCTCATAACCCGAAGGCCGTAGGTTCAAGTCCTACCCCCGCAACCAAATGTGGCGGAATAGCTCAGCTGGCTAGAGCACTCGGTTCATACCCGAGGTGTCGTAGGTTCAAGTCCTATTTCCGCTACCATATATGCTGAAGTGGCGGAACTGGCAGACGCACAGGACTTAAAATCCTGCGGTAGCGATACCGTACCGGTTCGATTCCGGTCTTCAGCACCAAGTTGAATTTAACTTATAATATCGCGGGGTGGAGCAGTTGGCAGCTCGTCGGGCTCATAACCCGAAGGCCGTAGGTTCAAGTCCTACCCCCGCAACCAAAAAAATGGCGGAATAGCTCAGCTGGCTAGAGCACTCGGTTCATACCCGAGGTGTCGTAGGTTCAAGTCCTATTTCCGCTACCATATACGCTGAAGTGGCGGAACTGGCAGACGCACAGGACTTAAAATCCTGCGGTAGCGATACCGTACCGGTTCGATTCCGGTCTTCAGCACCAAAGTCATAAAACTCAAATAAGTTTTATGACTTTTTTTATATTTATTTTTTCATCATTAAATTGTTTATACTGACAAAATAAATGTTTATCAGAAAATAAAACAATAATTAGTCTTCTTTAGGAGAGAAATTATTCTAAAATTTTATCTATCTTTAAGGGATTATAAAACAAAATGTCCTACGAAAAATTTTTTTATAACCATATATTGACATATCTCACCTTAACATAATGCTATAATCAAAATACATTTTAAGGAAGGTGAGGTAATAGTATGCAATATGGTGTGGACATATCAACATATAAAAGAGTAAGTAATAAAAATAATAAAAGAGAAGTTAAGCTTCAGGGAGATATTATTAAATCTTTAATAATGGTTACTGTTGGAATTTTATTAAGCAGGGTTTTATTATCTATAACAAAAGATATTGGTATAGCACCCTTTGGTATTGCATATTTAATATGTTTAAAAAGGGAAAATGTAAAGGATAAGATCCTTGCCTTATTTGGAACAATAATAGGATATTTATCAATATCTAATATTTTAGAAGGAGCTATAGGTTATTGTGTTGTAGCATTAATAATATTAATTTATAGTGAAATATGCAATCAAATAAGCATTAATGAAAAAGATGCTATAACTTTCTTAATAATATTCTCAACCTTTTTGATTTTTAATTTTGTGGTTTATAAGCAGCCTATTAAAATTAACTTAATATTTTCTTTATTAAAATTAATAAGTATAATACCTGTTAAATATATTATAAGTTACGCACTAAGCTCAATAGATGAACTAGATAGCAATTATTTATTCTCTACTGAAGAATTAATAAGTATAGGAATATTAATATGTTTATTAATTACTGGAGTGGGAAATTTTAATATTTTAGGTGTTTATTTAAGAGGTATAGTAGCTATTTTGGTTATTTCACTTTTTTCTTTTATTGGAGGAAGTGGATTAGGTTCAGCTATTGGAATTTCAATGGGTTTTATAATAGGAATAACAAATAGTGATATAGTAACTTATATAACTGCCTATAGTTTATGTGGACTTATTATGGGAGTTTTTAAGGATACAGGCAGGATATTTTCATCGTTAAGCTATTTAGTAGTTCATTTTATAATATCCATGTATTCTAATTCCTTTAATATAGCAGGAATGATAGAAGTTTTAATTGCTCTGATTTTATTTATATTAATACCAGAAATAATAATAAATAATATTGTAAATGAACTTAATAGAGATAAAAAGGTTGAAATTATAAATGAATTCAATTTAAATGAAGTAAAGAATGAATTTTTAGATAGATTAAATTCAATGAAAGCAGTATTATCAAGCTTATCAAATTCAATATTAAATTTAGGACAAAATGATATTTTATCTTTAAGCAACAAAGGAACTGCAATGGTTGAAAGTTTAGCCGACAGAGTTTGTTATAATTGTGAATTAAGACAAAGATGTTGGGATAGAAATTTACGTTATACTTTTGATGGATTTTCAGAGCTTATAAGCAGTTGTGAAAACAATGATATATATTTTCCTCAAGTTTTAAATAATAAATGTGTTAAAAAGAGCAGTCTTATGAAGAATGCTCAGGAAATTGTAAATAATTATACTGTTAATGAGGCTTTAAGAACTAGATTAACAGAAGGAAGAAAGCTTATAGCTAGCCATATAAATAATATGACTATAACTATGGGAGATATGATTAGGGATTTTGAAAAAGATGTTTCTGTATGTACTGAAATAGATAAAATTCTAAAAAAATCATTTAATAAAGCAAGAATAGAGTATAAAAACGTATTTTGTTATTTAGATAGAAAAGGAAGGATGAAAATAAAAATTACATTAACTAATTGTGAGGGTAGCAATTATTGTGCGAAAAAGATATTACCTATAATAAATAACTTAGTAAAAGTTCCAATTTCCATATCTAAATCTGGATGTAGAATTGATCCAGATACAGATGAATGTTCAATTATAATTGAAGAAACTCCTAAATATCATGTAACTTCTTATGCAGCAGTTAAATCTAAGGATGGAGAAAGTTCTATAGGAGATAGCTATAGTTTTAATACTAATGATGATGGAACTTATTTAACTATAATAAGTGATGGAATGGGTTCTGGACCAGAAGCTTCAACTGAAAGTAAGTTGGCAGTTGATCTAATAGAAAAGTTTATTGAAGCAGGTTTTACTCAAAAAACTGCTATCAATACTGTTAATTCAATAATGGCAATGAAATTTAATGAAGATGAAAAATTTACAACTATGGATTTAAACTTAATTGATTTATATACAGGAGAAACGGAATTTATAAAAATAGGTGGAGTAGCTAGTTTTATAAAAAGAGGAGATGAGGTAAAGGTAATAAAATGTAATAGCCTTCCTTTTGGAATATTAGATGCTGTAGATACAAATTCAGAAAAGCTACAACTTAAACATGGAGACATTATTGTATCAATAAGTGATGGGGTTTTAGATGTTGATAAAAATAATTTAGGAAGCTACTATTGGCTAGAAGAATATTTAAAATATTCAGATAGCAATCCAGCAGAGTTATCAAGAAATATATTGGATAAGGCAATTTCTCTAAGTAATGGAAGAGTAAGAGATGATATGACAGTTTTAGTATCAAAAATTTATTCGATCTATTAAAACAAGGGGTTGTTGGGAACAGTTCATTGCTCCAATTAAAAATTTATAATTTAAATGTACAATTCAGGGTGATTTTTAAATTGGCTGAAAATATGAGAATATATTTTTGTAATTAGTGAAGTTAATAAGTTTCTGGATTTAGAAGATGTATTTGTAGTAAAACCATAAATACATCTAATAAACTAGAAATAATAATTTATAATTCACAATTTAGGATTATAGTTAGTTTAGCTAAAAAGCTAATATATTATTTTTATAATTCAGTAAGTCTGAATTATTTCCTAAATTGTGAATTTTGTATTGTGAATTATGAATTGTAATAGTTGTTTACAACTATTACAATTGTGTTATTATAAATATATCAAAAAAATACTGAGGAGTTTTCACCGTGGTTAAAAAGGTAAAGGATTTTATTATCGAAAATAATCTTCTCAATAAAGGAGATAGGGTATTAGTAGGCTTATCAGGCGGTCCTGATTCTGTTTGTCTGCTTCATATACTATATAATTTGAAGAATGATTTAGAAATAGAATTAGGAGCAGCTCATATAAATCATATGTTAAGAGGAAATGAAGCTATTGAAGATGAGGAATATTCAAAAAGATTATGTGAAAGTTTAAATATTGAATTCTTTTCCACTAGAATAAATATACATAAAATATCAAAAGAAAAAGGTATTTCAGAAGAAATGGCTGGAAGAGAGGAGAGATATAGCTTCTTTGAGAAAATTAAGGAACAAGAAGGTTATAATAAAATTGCAATAGCCCACAATTTAAATGACCATGCAGAAACTGTAATATTAAATTTAATGAGGGGATCTGGTATGGAAGGGCTTTGCGGTATTAGAGTAAAGAGAGAAGGCGGGATAATTAGACCAATTTTATGCCTTTCAAGAGATGAAATCGAAGAATATTGCAGAATAAATGCTCTAAATCCTAGAATTGATAAGACTAATCTAGAAAATATATACGGTAGAAATAAAATAAGGCATGATATACTTCCATATATGAAGAAAAATTTTAATGATGATATAATAGAAACAATTAATAGAATGAGCAAACTTATTCAAATAGATAATGACTATTTAAATAAGGAAGTTGAAGGGTATTATTCAAAGTACTGTGAGAAAAGACCTGATAATTTAATTATTTTAAAGGATGCTTTTTCTTTAGATTTAGCTCTTTTAACAAGGCTTATAAGAAAGTCCTTGTTTAATTTTTCAGAAAAATATAATAACATTGAAATGAAGCATATATATGAAGTTATAGAATTATCTAAGAATACTACAAATAAAAGAATATATTTACCTAATAATATAATATGTGAAAATGTATATGGGGATATTTATTTAAAGGATAAAATAAAAGTATTATCCAAAGAGAACAATAAAGAGGAAAATGAAGTAATTATTAATAAAATTGATTTGGAGAATAATACAATAGAATATAATGGGTATCTAATAGAGTTTAAAATTATTAACAATTTGAAAAATAATATAGAATTTTCTAATAATGTATTAATAAAATATTTCGATTATGATAATATAAAAGAAGAATTAAAAATCAGGCAAAGAAGAAATGGAGATAAGATGATTCCTTTAGGAATGAAGAACAGCAAAAAACTAAAGGATATATTTATTAACTTGAAAATTCCTTCTGAAGAAAGGAAAGAAGTACCTATTGTGGTTTTTGATGATGAAATTGCCTGGATAGTTGGATATAGAGTTTCTGAAAGTTTTAAGGTAACAAATAAGACAAGTAGAATTTTAAAGATTACTTTTAGAAGAAAGGAAAAAAGCAATGCTTAAAGACATAAAAGAAATTTTATTAACTGAGGAAGTAATAAAAGAAAAAATAAAGGAACTTGGAGGTAAAATAAGCAGAGATTATAAGGATAGAAATTTATTGGTGGTTGGCATTTTAAAAGGTTCAGTGGTTTTTACTGCTGATCTTATAAAAAATATAAATATACCATGCGAACTTGATTTTATGGCAGTATCTAGTTATGGAAATTCATCTGAAACTTCTGGTATTGTAAGAATACTAAAAGATTTAGATAATAACATAGATGACAAAGATATAATAATAGTAGAAGATATTGTTGATAGTGGAGTTACATTAGATTATCTTCAAAGATATCTCAAAGCTAGAAATGCGAAAAGTATTAAAATTGCTGCTCTATTAAGTAAGCCTGCAAGAAGAAAAACAGAAATTAATGTAGAATATTTGGGGTTTGAAGTACCAGATGAATTTATAGTTGGATATGGATTAGATTATGCAGAAAAATATAGAAATTTACCTTTTATAGGTGTACTAAAAGAAGAAGTATATAAATAAAAATTTACAAAAAATAACTAGAAGAAAGGGGGGCCTTGAATGAAAAAATATTCAAGCGCAACGGTATGGATATTTGTAATTGTGATGCTCTTTCTATCAGCGACTCTATTATGGAATGGTGGTAACGCATCAAATAGAATAGTATATAGTGATTTTCAACAAAAATGGATAAATGATGAAATAGACAGCATAGTAGTTGAAAAGGATAAAATGAGTGTTTCGGGTAAGACAAGAGATAATAAGCAATTTACAACATATGCACCAAGTGAATTAATACAACAATTAATAATTACAAATCCTAAAGATGATGTTAAGGTTGAATTTAATCAACCATCAAATAGTAGTTTTTGGATTAGTCTTATTCCAACATTAATGTTAATGGTATTATGTTTTATTTTCTTTTATATTATGTCTCAACAAGCCCAAGGCGGGGGTAGTGGAAGAGGGGTTATGAACTTTGGAAAAAGCAGAGCTAAAATGATGTCTCCTGAAGATAAAAAAGTTACATTTGCTGATGTAGCTGGAGTAGATGAAGAAAAACAAGAATTAGAAGAAATAGTTGATTTCTTGAAGCAGCCTTCAAAATATACTGATATGGGAGCTAGAATACCTAAGGGTGTTTTATTAGTAGGTCCACCTGGAACAGGTAAAACTCTACTTGCAAGGGCAATAGCCGGAGAAGCTGGGGTTCCTTTTTACAGTATTTCAGGATCAGACTTTGTTGAAATGTTTGTAGGGGTTGGAGCTTCAAGAGTTAGAGACTTATTTGATCAAGCTAAGAAGAATTCGCCAGCATTAATCTTTATTGATGAAATAGATGCTGTAGGTAGACAAAGAGGAGCAGGTCTTGGTGGAGGCCATGATGAAAGAGAACAAACTTTAAATCAACTATTAGTTGAAATGGATGGTTTTGGAACAAACGAAGGTATCATAATGATAGCTGCAACAAACAGGCCAGACATACTGGATCCAGCTTTATTAAGGCCTGGTAGATTTGATAGGCAAGTAGTTGTTGGTACACCTGATGTTAAAGGAAGAGAAGAAATATTAAGAATTCACACAAGAAAGAAACCTTTAGCAGAAGATGTGGAATTAAAGACACTAGCGAAGATGATTCCTGGATTTAGTGGCGCAGATATAGAAAACTTAGCTAATGAAGCTGCTTTATTATCAGTAAGAAAGAATAAAAAAGTAATAGGAATGGAAGAATTTGAAGAAGCTATAACAAGAGTTATAGCAGGACCTGAAAAGAAGAGCAGAACTATTAACGAACATGATAGAAAATTAACTGCATATCATGAGGCAGGTCATGCGGTAGTTATGAAATCACTTGAACATTCAGATCCAGTTCATGAAATAAGTATAATTCCAAGAGGTATGGCTGGTGGATATACAATGCATCTACCAGAAGAGGATAGAGCATATACATCAAAAGCAAGATTAAAAGATGAAATGGCAGGACTTCTTGGAGGTAGAATAGCAGAAAAACTTATATTATCTGATATAAGTACAGGAGCTAAAAATGATATAGACAGAGCAAGTGCTATTGCAAGAGCTATGGTTATGGATTATGGTATGAGTGAAAAACTTGGTACTATATCTTATGGCTCAGATAATAATGAAGTATTCTTAGGTAAAAACCTAGGAAAGAATAGAAACTTTAGTGAAGAAGTTGCATCATTAATTGATAAAGAAGTTAAAAACTTTATTGATGAAGCATATAATAGAGCTGAAACTATATTAAAAGAAAATATTAATAAGTTACATGCAGTGGCTAATGCTCTATTAGAAAAAGAAAAAATTGCAGGTGAAGAATTCGAAAGAATTTACAATGAAAATTAAGTTTTAAATAAAATAGCTGTTTTGTAAATTAAATTTACAAAACAGTTATTATAATTTATATAAATATTTTAAAAAATTTTAGTTTAATAATAACAGATAATTTAAAAATATTTATATAAATTGACATTAGGTATATAATATATTCAAGTACAGTTGATTTGTTAACTTTTAACTGTTAATTGAAATAGTGGGAGTGATTTATATGAAGAGTGATATTCAAATAGCTCAGGAAGCTAAAATGGAACCTATAGTAAAAATTGCAGAAAAGTTAGGTCTTACAGAAGATGAAATTGAGTTATATGGAAAATATAAATGTAAGTTATCTTTAGATATATTAAAAAAGAATAAAGATAAGAAAAATGGGAAATTGGTATTAGTAACTGCAATAAACCCAACACCAGCAGGGGAAGGAAAATCAACAGTAACTGTTGGTCTTGGTCAAGGATTGTGCAAAATGGGTAAGAATGCAGTTATAGCATTAAGAGAGCCTTCTTTAGGTCCTGTTTTTGGAATAAAAGGAGGAGCTGCTGGTGGTGGATATTCACAAGTAGTTCCAATGGAAGATATAAACTTACATTTTACTGGAGATATGCATGCAATAACTTCAGCTAATAATTTGTTGGCAGCAGCAATAGATAATCATCTTCACCAAGGAAACTCATTAAAAATAGATTCAAGGAGAATTTTATTTAAAAGAGTTATGGATATGAATGATAGAGCTCTTAGAAATATAGTTGTTGGTCTTGGTGGTAAGATTAATGGTTTTCCTAGAGAAGATGGCTTTATGATAACAGTTGCTTCAGAAATAATGGCAATACTATGTTTATCAAATAGTTTATCAGAGCTTAAGGAAAGAATGGGAAATATATTAATTGCTTATGATTTAGATGGAAACCCTGTTTATGCAAGACAGTTAGGTGTAGAAGGGGCAATGGCATTACTTATGAAGGATGCTATAAAACCAAATTTAGTTCAAACTTTAGAAAATACACCTGCAATAATTCATGGAGGGCCTTTTGCTAATATTGCTCACGGATGTAATTCTATTTTAGCTACTAAAATGGCTTTAAAACTTGGAGATATAGTAGTAACAGAAGCAGGTTTTGGAGCAGATTTAGGAGCAGAAAAATTTTTAGATATAAAGTGTAGATATGGAGATTTAAGTCCGGATTGTGTTGTAATTGTTGCAACAATAAGAGCATTAAAACATCATGGAGGAGTTTCCTTAGATGAATTAACTAGTTCTAATGTAGAAGCCTTAAAAAGAGGGATTTGTAATTTAGAAAAACAAATTGAAAACATAAAGAAATACAATGTACCAGTAGTTGTAGCAATTAATAAATTCTCTTCTGACAGTAGTGAGGAGATAGATTTTATAAAGAATTTCTGTAATAATATTGGAGTTAAAGCTGCTTTATGTGATGTTTGGAGCAAGGGTGGCGAAGGTGCTTTAGAGCTTGGTGAAGCAGTTTGTGATGTTATGGAAAATGAAGTAAGCAATTTTAAATTTTTATATGAAGTTGAAGATACAATAGAAAATAAAATATTAAAAATTGCACAAGAAATATATGGAGCAAAGGGAATTGTACTTACAGCTAATGCTAAAAAACAAATAAGTGACTTAGAGAGATTTAATTTAGATAAACTTCCTATATGTATGGCTAAAACTCAATACTCATTATCAGATAACCCTAAGCTATTAGGAAGACCAAAGGATTTTGAGATTACAGTCAGAGAAGTTAAGATATCAAATGGAGCAGGTTTTATAGTAGCTTTAAATGGTGACGTTATGACTATGCCAGGATTACCAAAAGTCCCTGCAGCAAATAAAATGGATGTAACAGAGGATGGAGAAATTACTGGGTTATTTTAATATATATTTGCTCATCCCTTGACAAATGATATTTAATTGCTAAAATTTAAAGTGTTAAATTTACTATAAGAAGTATATTTATAAGGGCAGCTTTTCAGGCTGCTTTTAATTGTATTAAGGTGGTGTCTGTATGATTTTACTAATAGATGTAGGGAATACTAATATTGTTTTAGGTTTATATAAAGAAAAAGAACAAATTCATGGATGGAGAATTTCTACAGATTTAAATAAAACATCTGATGAATTTTCAATTCAAATTATGCAGCTTTTTGCCCAAAATAATTTAAATCCAAAGGAAGTTAAAGGGATAATAATTTCATCAGTTGTTCCAAATATAATGCATTCTTTAGAAAATATGGTTAGAAAAAGTTTTAAAATTGAACCAATAATTGTAGGTCCAGGAACAAAAACAGGAATAAACATAAGATATGATAATCCTAAGGAAGTAGGAGCTGATAGGATAGTAAATGCTGTAGCGGCTCATAATAAATACAAAAAAGACCTTATAATTATAGATTTTGGAACTGCAACAACATTTTGTTCTTTAACTAAAGAAGCCAATTATCTTGGAGGATGCATAACACCAGGTATAAGGATATCATCAGATGCCTTATTTGAAAAAGCAGCCAAATTACCTAGAATAGAATTAGAAAAAACTAAACATATAATATGTAAAAATACTGTATCAAGTATGCAGGCTGGAATAATATATGGATACATAGGTCAAGTGGAGTATATTGTTAAAAGAATGAAAAAGGAAATGATGGAGCTAGGATGCGATGAACCAATGGTAGTAGCTACTGGTGGTTTATCTAGCTTAATAGCTAAAGGAACAAGAATTATAGATAAGGTAGATCCTAATTTAACATTAGAGGGGCTAATGATGATATACGAAAAAAATAAGGAGTAGTATAATATGAAAATAGGAAGCATAGAGTTAAAAGGCAATGTGTTTTTAGCACCTATGGCTGGAGTTACTGATATGGCCTTTAGAGTTCTTTGTAAGGAAATGGGTTGTGGATTAGTCTATACTGAAATGGTAAGTGCAAAGGCCCTCTATTATGATAATGATAAAACAAAAACTCTCCTTAGAATTGCTGATGAAGAAAAGCCTGTTGCTGCTCAAATATTTGGCAGTGATCCCCAAATTATGGCAGATGTTGTTGAAAAGGAATTTAATAATAGAGAAGATGTAGTATTAATAGATATAAATATGGGCTGTCCAGTAAATAAAATAACTAAAAATGGTGAAGGTTCAGCCCTTTTAAAAAATCCAGATTTAGCTGGAAAAATTGTAGAAAGCATAAAAAAAGTATCTAAAAAGCCTGTAACCGTTAAAATAAGAAAGGGTTGGGATGACCAACATATTAATGCTGTAGAGGTTGCAAAAATTCTTGAAGCTGCCGGTGCAGATGCTATAACAGTTCATGGAAGAACAAGACAGCAAATGTATGAAGGCAAATCAGACTGGAGTATAATAGCACAAGTTAAAGAAGCTGTAGATATTCCCGTTATAGGAAATGGTGATGTATTTACAGCAGAAGATGCCCTTGAATTAAAAAATAAAACTAATTGTGATGGAATAATGATTGCAAGAGGAAGCATGGGCAATCCTTGGATTTTTAAACAGATAGAACTTAAGCTAAAGGGTGAAAAATCTTTAGAAATAAGCTATGAAGATAAAATAAATATGTGTATTAGGCATTATGATTTAGCAATAAAATATAATGGAGAAGCAAAAGCTCTAAGAGAAATGAGAAAACATATTGCTTGGTATTTAAAAGGAATGCCAAATAGTAATGAAATAAAAAATGAAGTAAATATGCTGGAAAATAAAGATGAAGTAATTTATCTTTTAAATAGATATAAAGAAGAAATAATAGATAATTGTAACTATTAAATATATTGTAGAATATGTATATCTAATAATGAATAATTATAATTTGAATAAATATTAACAAAACAAGCTTAGTTGACATATATATAATTGCTGTTCTATAATGTTTAGAACGATTTAATCAAATAAAAATAATATTATGAAATTATAGAGAATTTGAAGGGGAGAAAATCATGAGCGAAACAAAAAAATTTATAATGACATATGAAGGTGTTAAGAAATTAGAACAAGAATTAGAATATTTAAAAACTGTAAAAAGAAAAGAAATTACAGAAAAAATTAAGGTTGCATTAGGGTATGGAGATTTAAGTGAAAACTCTGAATATGATGAAGCTAAAAATGAGCAAGCTTTTACAGAAGGTAGAATAGCACAACTAGAAAATATGTTAAAGAATACTCAAGTAGTTGATGAAACTGAATTATCAAATGATATAGTAGCAATAGGAAAGACTGTAAAGGTTAAGGATTATGAGTTTGATGAAGAAGTAGAATATACAATAGTAGGTTCAGCAGAAGCAGATCCTATGAGTTTTAAAATATCAAATGAATCACCAGTTGGTGCAGCTTTATTAGGTAAAAAAATTGGAGACGAAGTTGAAGTTATTGTGCCAGGTGGTACTAATAAGTTTAAAATATTAGAAATATACTAAAATATTATAAGGAGGAGAAGGTATGTCCACAGAAGAAATAAATATAGAGGAATTAGAATCTAACTATAGTGAACAAGAAGCCTTAAGAAGAGAAAAGTTACTAGAATTACAAGCACAAGGTAAGGATCCTTTTGCTGTATACAAAGTAGAAAGAACACACATGTCTACAGAAATAAAGGATAATTTTGAAGCACTAGAAGAAAAGACTGTTACTGTAGCAGGTAGAATCATGTCTAAAAGAGGTCAGGGAAAGGTAGTTTTTTCTGATATTCAAGATAGAGATGGTAAGATTCAATTATTCTTAAAAATAGATGTTGTTGGAGAAGAAAACTTAAAAGCTTATAAGAACTTTGATTTAGGAGATTGGGTAGCAGCAACTGGAGAAGTATTTAAAACTAAAACAGGTGAAGTTTCAATAAGAGTTGCAGAATTCCAATTAATTTCTAAGTCTTTAAAACCATTACCAGAAAAGTGGCATGGATTAAAAGATCCAGACTTAAGATATAGACAAAGAGAAGTAGATATGATCTCCAACCCAGAAGTAAAGGAAATTTTCAAAAAGAGAGCAACAATACTTAAGAGTGTAAGAGAGTTCTTAGATAATAGAGGTTTCATAGAAATTGAAACACCAATGTTATCTCCAATTGCAGGTGGAGCATCAGCAAGACCTTTTATAACTCATCATAATGCTTTAGATATAGATATGTATTTAAGAATAGCTCCAGAACTATACTTAAAGAGAGCTATAGTAGCAGGGTTGGAAAGAGTATATGATATGGGAAGAACTTTCAGAAATGAAGGAATGTCTGTAAGACACAACCCAGAATTTACAATGATAGAATTATATCAAGCTTTTGCAGATTATAATGATATGATGGAAATATGTGAAAATTTAATTGCTACAGTATGTGAAAAAGTAAATGGAACTACTAAAGTAACTTACCAAGGAACAGAAATAGACTTCAAGCCTCCATTTAGGAGAATTTCTATGGTAGATGCAGTTAGAGAATATGCTGGAGTAGATTTCAATGAAATAAAAACTGATGAAGAAGCTCAAAAGATAGCTAAAGAAAAGAATTTAGAGTTTAAAAAGGATTTAAAATATGTAACAAAAGGCGAAGTATTAAATATGTTATTTGAAGAGTATGCTGAAGAACATTTAATACAACCTACTTTTGTTTATGATTATCCAGTAGAAATTTCTCCTTTAACTAAGAAAAAGAGAGGAAATGAAGCCTTTACTGAAAGATTTGAAGGTTTTGTTTATGGAAGAGAAATATGTAATGCATATTCAGAGTTAAATGATCCGATAGTTCAAAGAGAAAGATTTAAACAACAAGAAAAAGAAAGAGAATTAGGTGACGATGAAGCATACGTTATAGATGAAGAATTTATGAGTGCATTAGAAACAGGTATGCCTCCAACAGGTGGACTAGGAATAGGTATAGATAGATTAATAATGTTCTTAACAGATTCAGCATCAATAAGAGATGTTATAATGTTCCCAACAATGAAACCTTTAAAATAAATTTATTTAAAATTTTTAGTAAATATTAAAAGAGTTGAATCTGCTATTTATCTAAGTATATTCAACTCTTTTACTTTTAAATTTATATGTAAATATATTAAAAATAAAAAAAGTACTTGCAAAAATAAAAAAAGTTGATATAATAACTAGTGTGGTAAATGTTCCGTGGTAGCTCAATGGTGGAGCACTCGGCTGTTAACCGATAGGTTGGAGGTTCGAGTCCTCTCCACGGAGCCATTTTAATTTTAAAATTAATTTATAATATTCCGCGGTAGCTCAATGGTGGAGCACTCGGCTGTTAACCGATAGGTTGGAGGTTCGAGCCCTCTCCGCGGAGCCATTTTAATTTTAAAATAATTTATAATATTCCGCGGTAGCTCAATGGTGGAGCACTCGGCTGTTAACCGATAGGTTGGAGGTTCGAGCCCTCTCCGCGGAGCCATTTTAAAAAAGGTTTTTATAAGTATAGATAATCCTATATTTATAAAAACCTTTTTTGTTATGCTTTATCTTAAAGTTAATTACGAATTAATAGGAATTCTATTGACATAAATAAAGCTTTTGATAAAATTAATATATAATTTAATAAATACTGTGAGAAAGAAGAGTAGGCTTATAGCTTTTTTTAGAGAGACGGTGTATGGTGCAAACCGTTAAAAGTATAAGTTGAAGGGAGCTTTTGAGTATTATGTTTTGAGAAAGTTGGGCTAAAGCCAAGAAGGGTGGAACCGCGGAATTAAATTTCGTCCCTTTAGGTTTTAGGCCTTTTTTATTTTATAGAATTGGAGGTATTAAAATGGCTGTAGAAAAAACTATGGAAAAAATCGTTTCTCTATGTAAAAGTAGAGGATTTATATTCCCAGGATCAGAAATATACGGAGGACTTGCAAATTCATGGGATTATGGTCCATTAGGAGTAGAATTTAAAAATAATGTAAAGAAGGCTTGGTGGAAGAAGTTTGTACAAGAAAGTCCATATAATGTGGGAGTTGACTGTGCAATACTTATGAATCCAGAAGTTTGGGTTGCTTCAGGTCACGTTGGAGGATTTTCAGATCCTTTAATGGATTGTAAAGAATGTAAATCAAGATTTAGAGCTGATAAATTAGTAGAAGATTATATGACTGCAAATGGAGCAGAAGTAGCTAGTGCAGATGGCTGGAGTAATGAACAGTTAAAAGAGTTTATAGAAAAGAACAATATAGTTTGTCCAAAGTGTGGAAAATTAAATTATACTGAAATAAGAAAATTTAATTTAATGTTTAAAACTTTCCAAGGAATAACTGAAGATTCAGCTAGTACAATATATCTTAGACCAGAAACAGCTCAAGGTATATTTGTAAACTTTAAATCAACTCAAAGAACATCAAGAAAGAAAGTTCCATTTGGTATAGCTCAAATAGGTAAATCTTTTAGAAATGAAATAACACCTGGTAACTTTACTTTTAGAACAAGAGAATTTGAACAAATGGAATTAGAATTCTTCTGTAAACCAGGTACCGATTTAGAATGGTTTAATTATTGGAAGGATTATTGTTGGAATTTCCTATTAAGCTTAGGAATGAATAAAGATGCTTTAAGAATAAGGGATCATGCTCAAGAAGAATTATCTTTCTATTCAAATGCAACATCTGATATTGAATATTTATTCCCATTTGGCTGGGGAGAATTATGGGGAATTGCAGATAGAACTGACTATGATCTAAAGAAACATCAAGAACATTCTGGTCAAGATATGACTTATTTAGATCCTGCAACTAATGAAAAGTATATTCCATATGTTGTTGAACCATCTCTTGGAGCAGATAGAGTTGCCTTAGCTTTCTTAGTTGATGCTTATGATGAAGAAGAATTAGAGGGTGGAGATAAGAGAACAGTATTACATTTACACCCAGCATTAGCTCCATATAAAGCTGCAATACTACCTTTATCAAAAAAACTTTCAGATAATGCTTTAGAAATATATTCACAATTAAGCAAGAAGTTCAATGTAGAATATGATGAGGCGGGAAGTATAGGTAAGAGATATAGAAGACAAGATGAAATAGGAACTCCATTCTGTATTACAATTGATTTTGAAACTGAAAATGATGGTGCTGTTACAGTTAGAAATAGAGATACAATGCTTCAAGAAAGAATTAAGATTGAAGATTTAACTGCTTATATTGAAAAGAGTTTAGAATTTTAATTAAGAAATGGTCTGCCTTAAAATAAATATACTTTAAGGCGGCCAATTTTTGTATTTTGCTATATTAGGTGATATAATTAGCTAGAAAATGGACAAAATTAAGATAGATTGTACATTAAGAAGTGTTTCGAACTTTTTATTATTAGAATTAATATAATGTTTTATATATTACTTTGGAGGAATATGATGAAAAAGCAGTTTAGTGATTTTAAAGATTTCATAAAGGAAAAAAAGGTAGCAGTTGTAGGTATAGGAGTTAGTAATATACCTTTAATAAGATTTTTAGTTAAGCTTGGAGCAGTTGTAACGGCCTTTGATCAAAAAACTAGAGAAGAGTTGGGGGAAATTGCTGATGAATTTGATAGTTTATCAGTTACCTTAGAATTAGGGGAAGGATATTTAGATAGACTAACAGGCTTTGAAGTTGTTTTTAAAACTCCTTCTATGAGAATAGATTCAGAAGCTTTAGTAAGGGCTAAAAATGAAGGTGCATACATAACTTCTGAAATGGAGGAGTTTGTTAGATATTGTAAAGGTAAAATTTTTGGGATAACAGGTAGTGACGGAAAAACAACAACTACTACAATAATATCAAAATTATTAAGTGAAGCTGGATATAAAACTTGGGTAGGGGGAAATATAGGAACACCTTTATTTTCAAATGTAGAAGAGATAAATGAAGAAGATAAGGTAGTTTTAGAACTATCAAGTTTTCAGCTTATGACTATGAAGTTACCTATAGACGTTGCAGTTGTAACAAATTTGGCTCCAAACCACTTAGATATGCATAAGGATATGCAGGAATATATTGATGCTAAAAAGAATATATTCTTATATCAAGATGAAAAGGGAGTTTTAGTTGTAAATAGAGAAAATGATATAACTCATAGTTTTGCTAAGGAAGCTAATGGAAGAGTTTTAGAGTTTAGTTCAAAAAGTTATATCAAAGATGGAGCATACTTTAAAGATAATATTTTGTTTTTACAAGATAAAGAGGTATGCAATAAGGATGATGTTGTAATAAAAGGTATTCACAATATAGAAAATTATCTTGCAGCCTTTTTGGCGGTTAAGGATGATGTTTCAATAGAAGTTATGAAAAAAGTTGCTCAAACTTTTACAGGTGTAGAGCATAGATGTGAATTAGTAAGGGAAATAGATGGGGTTAAATATTATAATGATTCAATAGCTTCTAGTCCTACTAGAACTTTAGCGGGTCTTTTTGCTTTTGATAGAAAGGTTATATTAATAGCTGGAGGATATGATAAGCATATACCTTTTGAACCTTTAGCAGAAGAAGGACATTCATATATAAAGCATTTAATTCTTCTTGGGGATACTAAAGAGAAAATTAAGGATGTTTTTAATAAGTTAAAAGAAGAGAAAGGAATTGATGTCCCAATTACAATGGTGAATACTTTAGAAGAAGCTGTTGATAAAGCAAGAGAGATATCTATAGAAGGAGATATAGTTACATTATCACCAGCTTGTGCATCCTTTGATATGTTCCCTAATTTTGCAGCAAGAGGAAATAGATTTAAAGAAATAGTAAATAAACTTTAATAAAATATAATTATTAAAAAATCAATAGGACGCTCTATTCATTATAGATAGAGGGGCCTATTGATTTTTTAGACTATAAAAATAATATTATTCTATATTTAAAACCTGAATTCCATTAAGGTTTGAAGCCTTATCAATAAATATCTTGCCGTTTGTAATAAAATAATCATTAACATAATCAGATAAGATTAAGTTTGCTTCAAACTTATCTTCATTATCGCTAATATTTAATGAGTTTAAGGAATTTGGGCTTTCTTTATTTATATAATAAATATTGTCATTATATTGTTTTAAATTTTCTCCTTTAATATAAGAGTGTTTAGTTATCTTATTTTGAGTTAAATCTAAAAAGCAAAGAATATTATCATTACTGCTATCAAAAAATAATAAGCCATTATTATAAGTAATAAAACTATCTACTGAAACATCTGTTAATTTAATATTAGCAGTTCCATCAGATTTTAAGGCGTATAATTTAGAATTATCATTTAAATTTTGATAAAAAATAAAATTGTTATTAAATATGAATTTTCCTGCCTTATTATTTGAAAGTAATTTTTTTTCTTTAGACTTCGTATTATAAGAATAAATAAGTTTATCTGACGAATTTATATAATATAAATAATTTTCATTAGATATTAAATTAATGGTAATATCATCATTTAATTTTGTTATAGCATCTTTTTCGTAGTTAAATGTATAAAGTCCTCTATTATTTTGAGATGTTGATGAAAAATAAATAATATTATTTATACTAGTTAAATAATTAATTGAGTAATCATAAGAATTTTTTATGTAATCTTCCTTTATATATGTATTAGTATTAGGGATTTCCGCTAAAGTCAGTTTATCTCCATCTTTTGGATTAGCGAAGAATAGTAAATTTCCTAAGTATAAAAACTTATTAAGAGTTAAAGTTTCACCAGAAATGATAATATTTTTGTAAGTAATCTCTTTACTTTTTATATTTGATGAAATTTTATTTTTTGCATCCTGATTATTAGGAGTAGGGATGTCGCTATTATCTTCTTCTGTGCCTTTTGTGCAGCCAGTTAGAAAAAGTGATGATATTAATAATATAGATAAAACTTTTTTAAACATAAATACCTCCCGAATATTTAATGGTATATTACAATTTTAAAGTAAAAACTTTGTTAAGTAAAATAAAAATATAATACTTTAATCAACCTTTCCTGGTGTGTTATTATAAGAAAGCATTAGAAATATAAAGAAAAATATAGAAAAATAAAAATAAAATAAATTAATTGTGTAATATTATAAATTAAGAATTAATTTTACATGATATTATAAATAACGTCTTCGAGATAGGGAGGCAAAATTAAAATAAATTAACAAGAAAAATGTTGACAATTTAAACATTAAGTGTTAATATTAAAAAGCGGTCGATTTGAGCGCAATATTTATTTTAGAAGTAGATCTTTGAAAATTGAACAGAATATTAAGTATATAAACCAGCAATTCTTTTGAACGTCTAAGATTAACTCAAAGTAATTTGAGACAGATTAAACTTTTTAGTGAGAGTTTGATCCTGGCTCAGGACGAACGCTGGCGGCGTGCCTAACACATGCAAGTCGA
>Ga0209537_1000438_pt1 | contig 50586 bp, 57 predicted proteins | sample BioPla4DNA1_FD_187698 | JGI IMG/M metagenome (GOLD analysis project Ga0209537, IMG submission 187698) | Biogas fermentation microbial communities from Germany - Plant 4 DNA1 (SPAdes) (version 2) | ecosystem: Engineered > Bioreactor > Anaerobic > Digestate | place: Bielefeld, North... | reverse complement strand
GTGGATTTTCTTTTTTAGTTGCTTGCAAACTGATTTATAAAACTGTATTTGTTCTTTCAGCCCTTCAAACAGGGCAAAAATAAAGCCGTTTTCTGAGCCGGGCAACCGTTAGTATTCGTTTCCATTTTTAGGCCGTTAAAAAGCCAATAATTTAGGGGGTGATGGGAGAATATGCAGACAGTAGAGCCGATCCGTGACAGCCGGAAGCTTGATGCAATGAAAAAGTATCTTCGGGGCAAAAACATGAGAGATTATGCACTATTTGTTCTGGGTATAAATACGGGATTGCGAAATGGAGACCTAAAATCATTGAAAATATGTGATATCCAGAGCAATACCGGAAAGATTACGGATAGAATTTACATCCATGAGAAAAAGACCGGGAAGGAAAAAATATTCCGGATAAACGAAACGGCGCAAAAAGCATTGAAAGAATACCTTGCGACACGGCCTGGGGCTGGACAAGAAGAACTGCTCTTCCCCAGCCGGGAAGGTGGCCGGGAACTCACCAGTCAGCAGATCAGAAATATTATTCTCAGTGCAGCCAGGGCGGTCGGGGTAACGGAGCGGATCGGGACGACGACCTTGAGAAAAACCTTTGGGTACCATGCACGCAAAAAAGGAGTGCCGGTGGAAGTGCTCATGCGGATTTTTAATCATAGCTGGCCACATGTTACGCTACGGTATATCGGAATTAGCCAGGACGAACTTGAGGATGTCTATTTGGAACTAAATATTTAAAATTTATATTAGCACGGAAGTTTTCCAATAGAGAACAAAGAATAGATCGGAAGTTTAGACAAGCAGTTAGCTTTTTTTTTTAAAGAGAGAACCTGTAAGCCCCTGCGGAAATAGTGAGCCTCCCATTGAAAAGATCCACGGCTACGCCGTAAGGCAGAGATTAAAGCTGCCATACACTACGTGTATGACAGCTAAAACGCTGCTTCGCATCGTATGGCAGCATACCCGATATTTTAAAAAATCGTATGGCACTGGTATGGCACAGTGTTATTTTTTATTGTTTCTCACAACATTAAAAGGAGTGGCAGACGTATGGCAACGTCAAAAATAACGTACCGGATCGACGGGGCGGTAAATGAAAAAATAAAAGCCCTGGCCCGAGAAAAAGGAACAACTATAACTGCTTTAGTCAACGAAGCTTTGCTAAAATTTGTCAGAGAAGAGACAGCAGAGCAGCAACAGAAAACAGTTGCACCGCTGATCCAGGCAGCAGTGACGACAGCAATAAAAAAAGCAGAAGACCGACTGGCCGCGTTGTTGGTCCGGAGTGCGATCGACAACTTGACTACTACCTACGCCGTTTCGGAGTTGATAAATATAATCGTTGACGATCCTAATGCAGCGAATGAGATAATGGCCAAAGCCAAACAACTGGCCGTCAAGAAGATCACTGAGCTACCAAAAGCCAAAAAAGCAGGTGATCAGTGATGGGAGTATTTGTAAGTTGTAGATACACAAAAAGCCTGGATGCAGCGATCGCGAACGCCAAATATATTGCTTTTCGCTCGCGGGAATCCGGCGCAATGCGAGAAGAGGTCTATCAATTTTGGGAAGACACTTTCCAGTTGGGGGCTTTTGGCCCTGGAGGGCCAGCGGCAAAAAACAACGCCGACGTGAAAGCTTTTTGCGAACGCTTGAAAGACGATTTGACAAAAAATCCCAATTGCGCAAAAGCGCACAAACTGATTTTCTCCCTTTCCGGTGATCAATATCGCCGCGGAGGTTCGCCGGATTGGCGGGCAATGATACGGGACACGATGCGGAAGTATGAAGAGCGCACGGGGCGAAAGCTGGACTGGATCGCGGCGATTCACAACAACCATCGAAACAGCCATTGTCATGTTCTTGTCAAATCAGTTTATGTTGATCAGCAAGGCCAAAAACACCGGCTCAGGCTTGACAAGAACGACTGGCTGCATTTTCGGGAAGATTTCTACGAAAGCTGGAAAACCTACAAACTAAAGCGTGAATGGACACGGAACGAAATACCTAAAAAATATCCTGTTCGCAATGTCAGCATTCTTCAACAGATCAGGGTAGATTTAAAAGAGCCTTTAACAATAAATTGCAGAACCATCGTCAACAGAAGTAGTTTGAAGGGAAAAATAAGGTTGCTGAAAGAGCAAGCCAGGACAAAAATACGGGTCCTGAATCTAAAAGGGAAAGACAAAAAAGAGGCGTTCAAACAGTTAAAGGAAGAAATTTCCAGGGAGATTCAAAAGGAAAGGGAGAGATAATATGCAAGCAGCGATAATAGCTGTTTTTTTTATTTTAGCTGGGCTGGTGTTATTCAAGTTTTTTAGCAAAGGAAAGGCTATTGGGTTCCTGTTTTTCATTATGATCTTGGCGTATTTCGCGGGAGCAGCTGCAACCATCAGCATGATTTGGTTCCCTCCGGGCTGGACAAATACCGGTACCGGCGCTGTTGGAACTGTCAGAGAATATATCCGGGAGAGCAGCGGGGGGAGCATCTTGGAGAAAGTTCAAAGGGACAGTGCAGCCCCAAAAAACAGAAAAAGTATGACAGATCGAATATTCGACTGGGCAGAGAGGCAGAACGAAAAACTGCTCGAAAGTGCGGATGTATTAGTTTCTCCGGGGAGAATCGCCAGGGAAGTTACGAAAGATCGAGCAGTTTTCACCAGGTACTTTATTTTGCTGCTTTTTTTTCTATTCGGCGGGTATTTCTGCATCGTTTCTAAATGGCGGGATACCCGCTTGCATCGTCTTTTTCGGATCGAAAAGCCATTGAGACGAAGCAAACACGACGCGCACGGCAGCAGCCGCTGGGCTACGGATCAAGAAGTCATAGAAGTGTTGAAACCAGGGGGAGACGGGATAATAATGGCGGCCAGAAAACAAGGGCGGAAGCTCCAGCCGCTGACGTTGCCGCTGGACGATAGAAAACGCCAGGGGCTGAATTCTCACAGCATTATTTTTGGCCCGCCCGGCTCCCGAAAAAGCCGGGGGTTTGTAATTCCTAATATTTTGCAGGCGAATTGTTCATATGTTATCACGGACCCCAGCGGCGAAATCTACGCCGCAACTTCTGAATATCTGAGGGATCAGGGCTATGTTGTACAAGTGCTGAATCTCGACGAGCCCGCTAGGTCAGATCAATGGAATTTCAAAATAGAAACATACAACGACGCGATGGATATCGCCAGCAACGTGATCAAGAATACTACTCCCCCAAAGGCCATAGGGGGCGATCCCTTTTGGGAGAAAGCGGAACAGTCGCTTTTGCAAGCGATTCTCCTGTATATGTGGAAGCAACTGCCGGAAGAGCAAATAAATTTTTACAACCTTCTTAGACTTGCAACCATGAAACCGGAAGAACTGGACAGTATTATTGAATCCTTGCCCGAGGAACATGAAGCAAGAATAGCTTTTGCTACATTCCTTTCCGCACCGGAGAAAACCCGTGGCAGTATTGTCCTTGGTTTTTCGGTCCGCCTGGCCATTTTTCGAGCGCCGGATATCGCCAGGTTGACAGCTAGAGCCGCTATAAATCTGCATAACCTTTGCCGGCAAAAAACGGCCATATTCGTTGTAATTCCGGAAGTCAAGTCAACGTATGAAGTGCTTTCAGCGCTATTTTTCACCTCAGCCTTTCAGTCCCTGCTGAGCGTGGCAAAGCGCGAAGGGCTGAAATATCCCGTTCATCTGATACTTGACGAATTTGCGAATATCGGCAGCATACCGGATTTCCAGCGTATGTTGGCGACGGTAAGAAAGTACGGGATATCGGTATCCATAATTCTTCAGAGTATCAACCAGTTGAAAGCGAAGTACCCGGAGTTTGGGGAATGGGAGTCAATTGTGGGGAATTGCGACAACCGCATTATCCTCGGTGTTAACGACGTTTCCAGTGCTGAGTATTTCGTCAAACTTCTCGGCAAACAAACAATTGAGACACGCTACGAGAGCCGCCGGGACGACGTTCTTTTCGACGCCGGGACCATCGGCTGGCGGGAATTTGGGCGTGAAATTCAAATGGTAGACGAACTTGGACGGCTTGACATGGACAATTTGATCCTTCTCCAGCGAGGCCGATTCCCGGCACTGTTGGCAAAATACGACTACAGTCATCATCCGGCTGCAAAATGGATTAGACCAGCCAGCGTTTTCGAGTATCGGCCGGAGCAGCAGGAACTAGTCAAGCTTGCCCTGCCTGACAACCAGCAGCGACAAGAAGAAGAGCATCCAGAAAGGCCAGCCATAGAAATTATTTATGAACAGGAAAACATAGAAACACAAGACAGCCAAGAGCCGGAGCTTCCAGAGTGGGACCGGGAATAGCGATTCAGTACGAACCGTTCGCACCTGCTACGCTTGCGCTTCGCAAGTGCTCACTCACTCGGGCGCATCGTGGCCGTCCAGGGAAAAGAACCTGGCCGTCCACCATGCGCTAAAAAACGTCGTGATCGGCAGTCAGCAAAAGATTAAGCGGTAGCAATTCCTTCCGGAATTGCTTTTTTAATTGGCTGAAGGGCGGGGCGATTTTACGCCCTTCTGTCGCTCTGTCAAGGCCAAGCCGGGTGAGCATATCCTCCCTTCGGTCCGGTATCCCTCCCCCGGTGGCGCAAAAAGCATGCGCCAGCCTTGACTTCGCTCCCTTCGGGCTTTTTTTTAAAATCGCCCCTTCAGCCAAAAAAGTTTTTTCAGGGATGAAAGGGATCGCACCCCCTAATCCCCCAGTCCCTGGGGGACTTTAGCATCAAAAAGGAGGAAGAGAAAAATGGAATGGGCGGACCACGATCATATGCAAAAGTATTGGGAATTTATGGCAAAGGGAAAGGCGAAAGAAAGCCAATACGAATGGGCTTCGGCGCTGTTTCTGCTGTCGTCACCTTTGCTGGCGAAAAAATGCGCAAAGTATATCAAGCCCAGGAGTATCTGCTTTACTGAACTGATGGAAGCAGCTAAACCTTGGAGCTCCAGCGAAAAAGCTCTGGTAAAGCTTGCAGCAGCACTATTCAATAGCTCATGGAAAGCTGATATCAACGACGTTTTCTGGAGCTTGGATCTTGAAAATACGGATCTTGCGTTGGAAGCCATTCGTTTCCGGTTTCGGTAGAGCAAGCAACCGGTCCCTGTCGTGGCGGCCCAGCCGTGGCCGGGACCGGTAAAGGAGGAATACAACATGTTTCACCGAACGCTTGACGACTTAAAAATGGGCTTAATATCTTTAGGCATAAGATTCGACAGCATCCCCAGAGAAAAATTTCGAGAAAGCAAACTGCATCATGCCGCTATTAATGGTGATATTGAAGAAGTTCAAGAACTTATTCTGGGAAAAAGAGCAAACATACACTCTAAAGACGGTGAATGGCATACCCCGCTGCATTGGGCAGTCAGCGGCGGGAACAAAGAAGTAATAAAGTTACTGTTGGAAAAAGGCGCAGACCCCAACCATAGAGATATGAATGAGTGGACCCCTTTGCATTGGGCTATCAATTTGCAAAATAAAGAAATAGTAGCCTTGCTTATAGATTACGGGGCTACTGTAGAACAAAGCCATCTTACGATGGCTTACAAAAAATGTATGACGGATGTTCTTGGTGTCCTGTACGCCGGGTGCAGAAGCCCCAGCGCGTAAAAATTCGCCTTTTTAGCCCTTTTTTTTGGGGGGCGAAAGCAAAGGTATTCGATTTATTTTTTATCTGGCAATATGATGGCCTTCAGGGGAAAAAGGAGGTGTTTTTTGGAGAAGTAGAGAAATTTTTTCCGGTATTAGTTCCCAGGGGTTATAATGTAAAATTATGCCAGGAGGTAAAAAAGAATGAAAAAGACAATTTTGACGGTATTGACATTGGCTGTGCTGCTGCTGGCTGCTACCGGTGCAGCTGCAGCCGCTGGGGTGAGTGTATATGTCGATGACAGGCAAGTAGCTTTTCCTGATCAAGCTCCATTCATTGACGAAAACGCCCGGACGCTGGTTCCTATTCGGTTCATTGCTGAACAAATGGGCGCAGAGGTAGGTTGGGACGGCAGTATCAACCTTGTTACTATCGTGAAAGGCACTGCTGAAATTAAGCTGACAATTGGTGAAAAAAGGGCTCAGGTTAACGGAGCATGGAAAACTTTTGACACAAATGCGGTCTTGCATAACAACCGGACGATGGTTCCCTTGCGGTTCATCAGTGAAACCCTTGGGGCAAGGGTAGAATGGGACAATGATACCAGGACGGTTTATATTTATACCGATGAAAATACCGCCCCTGTTGTTGAGCCGGGATATGAATACGAAGTAATAAACGGCTTTAAAGTGCCGAAAGAGACGGATATGATAATTGATGGGCTTGATACGTTTAACAACGTGGAGATAGCTTTTCGAATTGACATTGACCGCCCCATGCAAGTTCAGCTTAACCAAGCGAAAGCAGCTCTGGAAAGCAAATTCGGGCAACATGCTTCCATTGACCAGGCGATAGCCTATGCTGGCCAGAAAACTGGAAGAGGCCAAACTCTAGTATCAAAATACTTTGAAATCAACGGGCATAGGATTCAAGTTGGGTCAGATGTCGGAAACTATTTTACTAGTATTATTGTTCGAAAAAAGTAATACATCAATAAAAAGTTAACAGAGCAGATGGTAACAGCTCCTGCTCTTTTTATTGAAAAGGAGGAAAATCATGAAAAAAATTATGATTTCGCTGGTATTTGCTTTTATGCTTTTGATAGTTCCTGCAAATGCTTTGGCGCTTTCTGGACATTTGCCTTTTGAACCGAATTTTGAATTTCAACGGATTTTGAATCCCGATCTTTTACGCAAAAGCGCCAATGATTACATTAAACAAGAATTTGGCAGGGAAAGTTATTTTGGCGAATATAATTATCCCGTTGATCCTCTTGATGCTAAACCGTTTAATACGAATTCAGATATCATAGCCCGTTATATGGTTCTCCTCATGGCGATGTAGTTGGAGGATTACACCGTTATTTGGGGTACACAGTTAACGATGACGTATTTACCAACGTTCATTTCCCCCACGATGCCTGGGCCGGGGGAGGACTGGAAACAAGAAATTGGATACCAAGACCATGGGATAACGGAGATGTGCAGGAATATACCGATAACAAGTTTGGCAAGGCGATTTTCAGCAATCCTTTATTCAACAACAACCCTGACTTTGAAAATGCTATTAAAGCCGGTCTGGATTACCGTTACCATGACTTACCCGGAGCAATAACAGCTAATACTTTTAAGCAGAACTGGTACCAATACGTGCATATTTACCAGCCCCCAACGCCTTACACATGGGGAATGGGAGTGATGTTTCATAAGACGGCAGGCGGTCAAATGTGGTATATGAGCGTGCCAATGGCTCCGCTTAATGCCCTGCCTTCTAAGCCTGACTTTGAAGTAGTTTCTTTAGTTCCCGGAACAGAAAAAACTGAACTTGGAACCCCTTATACCGGCAAAGTGGTTTATCAATTAAAAGATGCTGCCGAAGGGCCAGTCAAGGCAAATTTAATTTTAACTCATAACGGCTACCCTGTCATAAACGAAACAGGAGTTGAATTTCAGCCAGGAGTTCCCCAGGAATACACTTTTAACTGGACTGGACAAAACGGGGATTCAACTATTAGGGCAGAAATATGGCCAACCGAACCGGCAAACTTGAAAAATGAACAAAGAGATGCTGAGCCCAAAGACAATGTAATAGAAACAAAAATTCCCAGGGCTGGATATAAACTAACGGTAAGAAAGATTGGAGAAGGAACAACGACGCCTACAGTAGGAACACATCGTTATCCAGCCAATGAACGAGTTACTCTTCAGGCTAAATCTGAGAAAGGTTGGAAATTTGTCAGATGGGAAGGAGATATAAGTAGCAACAATCCTACCACTTCAGTAATTATGAATTCTGATAAAGAAGTAACAGCAGTCTTTGAAAAAGTAAAACACACGCTGAAAATAATTGTCAATATCGCTCCCGGTGGGACAACGACTCCCAAACCCGGAACACATACTTTTAGTCACGGCGAAACAGTTAATATCAAAGCAACCCCTTCTGCAGGTTGGAATTTTAAAGGCTGGAAAGGTCATGCTTCGGGAACGAACCCTTCTGTAAATGTCTTGATGGATAAAGACAAGACTGTAATTGCCGAATTTGAACAGAGCATTCTTCAGCCTATGGACCCCGGAGAATCCGGAGGGGTAAACAATCCCCAATTGTTAAAAAAGTGAACACGTTGCGACATTCCGCAGGCTGTGGAAAGGAGCAGAAATGAAATTGAAAAAAAACTAAACAACGTCAAAATAGAGGTAACAATACACGATGAGGACGTAGAATACGGAGACACAGGAATGAAGGTAGCGGCGTTATTTCGTGGCTACAGGGTTGAAGATGATAAAATGACAGTTTTTGTAAATCTATTTAATTCAGATGGGAAATGGTTAAAAAACGAAGACATGGTAAAATTTGTAATAGTACATGAAGTTGGCCACTCAATATACAAAGCCGATCTCGAAACAAGATATAATTTCAATTCATTAAAACAAGAAATGCCACAAGAAATGTGGGAATATGTCATGGAATACCATCCTGTGTGGTATTGGGATGAAGAACTTTTTGCAGATGGATTTGCGGCGCAGGTGTGTGGAGTACAAAAATGGGGCGATGATGTAATATTCGAGCCCGGTATTGTCGGTAAAGTCGAAGGAATTAAAAAATGGATTAAGCTTAATTAATTAATCTGCCGGGGGCTGATGAGCTCCCGGCCCGGCTTTTTTTTATGTGTTAAAAAAAAGAAAAAGGGGAGAGTAAAATGGAGAAAATGCTTAAAATTAACGACGTTTGCAAGATTTTCGGGATAAACAGGTCCACACTCTGGCACTGGCGAAACAAAGGACTTAAATTCATAAACATACATGGTCGAATATATTTTCGAAAAGAAGATGTCGAAAAATATATTCGCGAGGGAGAAGGAAAATTCGGGCGATGCAACGCACTAGAAAAAGAGAAAGTTAAGAAGTCTTAATATATTTGTTAAAAAAATTTAAGATAAAAGATGCATAATTTTGTTGACTTCTTATCTTCGTTGATTTATCATATTTACAAATTATTTTATTTTCATTTTGTACCCCTCGCAGGTCCCGGGGCGGAGCATGCCCTTTTTAGATTATTACAATAAAAGCTCTCAACCCCTTGAGCTTCAAAAGCGTGATTCTCCAATTGCGCTAAGCTGTGCAAGCGGCTTTAACCTCGACGCATACGGCAGCTATGCCATATGTGGCGAAAAAAATTAAGCACATTATATGTGCGAGGGAAGTTAACTCCTTCCCTGTTTCGAGAGTTTAAAAACTTGAGACAAAATCCCCGGCGAAGCTATGTGCTTCAAGGGGGTTTTTTTAGATTGCAGCCTTTTTATCGGGCTGCTTTTTTATTTTCTTTTTTTTGAACAATTAAATATTGTTTCTTTCTATGCAAAGCAGATGCGACCCCCCCCGAACACGGGGGACTGTGCGGCACGTCCGTGACCCTGCTTTTGCATTTCAAAATTTAAAAGGAGGCACAGGCAGTGCAAAATACAACAAATCAGTTCAAAAGTGAAAAAGGAAAAAAAGAGGTGATGAAGAAAAAAAATAACGTAATTTCCTTCTCCCCGCATAGGGAGGAGAAAAAAGTGCCTAGACGACGAGGAGATAAGTGGCAGGCAGTAGTTTGGACTGGACAATTCTACCCAAATGGCAAAAAAAAGTATAGGAGGGAGGGAATGTTCCCCACCCTAGGAGAAGCGAAATCAAGGGAAGAAGAGCTTTTGCAAGAAATTCAACATCGATTAAGCGATTCCTGGGAAAAAAATAAAGGAGCAATAAAATTCGAACAAGTAGCAAATGAATGGCTTGAACAAAAAAAAAGACGAAGTAAGATATAAAAGCTGGAAAAGGTATCAACAAATAGTAAATGGTCATTTAATACCATATTTTGAAGATTGGGAAATTAATAGCATTACAAAAAAAGATGTACAAAGATACTACCAGATAAATAAACAAAAAATAAGGCAAAGCATAAGCAAGCACAAAACCGTGATTAACCAGATTTTTGATTATGCAGAAAATATGGAATATATAACCAGTGAACAAAATACGGCTAGGGCAGCAAAAGCTTTTGCTGCAAAGAAGCAAAGACCAGGCAATATTGTCCACAACCCTGAAGAATTACAAAACTTTGTCAGCAGTTTCTCAAATAGTTGTCTATATCTGCCCTTGTTGCTGGCGGCGCAAACAGGAGCGCGGGCAAGCGAGATAACGGCACTGCGCTGGAAAGACATTGATTTTAAAAAAGGCACAATGAGTATCACCAAAACCCTTCATTATGACACTAAAAAAGGGTATTATGAGGAAGCGCCAAAAAGCGAAGCTTCCCGACGTTACATCCATTTGCCCGAACAAACCTTAAAATTTTTGTCTAAAATAAAAGAGACCCGGGAAGCTGCAGATGACGACTACATTTGCTTAAATAGCTTGGGATATCCGTTTAATACAAATACCCTTTGCACTAACTTTCGCCGGGCAGCGCGGGTACGGGGATATGAGTTAAGTTTTAAAGATATACGAAAGACTTTTATAAACCTTCTTCGGGACGCCGGAGTAGAAGATACGGCAATCGCCGAAGAAGTAGGACACGTTGACCTCCGAACTACCCGAAAAAATTACTTTGTAGCAACTGCCCAACAAAGGAAGAAACGGGAGCAAATAAAAAATTCTATTTTTAACTTTGTGAACGACACAAGCGACACAAGTGACAAAAAGGAAAAAGCCGCTAAAGGCGGCGAAGCGTGATAATATTGGAGCCGGCAAGAGGACTTGAACCCCCAACAGGCGGATTACGATTCCGCTGCTCTACCAATTGAGCTATGCCGGCCTGTTTTTCGTAAGCGATTATAACATTTTAATCCTTGAAAATCAAGGGGAGCATTTTCCTTGCGTGCAGTTTTCTTTGACCGGCATGGCAAATTACTGTTAGCCTTCGCTAAAAATTATGGCTTTCTCCCGGGGAAATGATAACGCAGCGGGAATTTGTTTTTTCTTCAACTTTTTTCTTAAATTCTTCCGGATCTGCTGCGATTAGGGGCCAGGTATTGTAGTGATAGGGAATTACCGTTTTGGCCTTGAGAAAGGAAGCAGCGATCGCGGCATCGTCAATTCCCATGGTATAATTGTCGCCGATGGGGAGAAGGGCGATATCCAGGGGAGTGAGTTCGCCGATAAGCTTCATGTCGCTGAAAAGGCCGGTATCTCCGGCAAAATAAATGTTTTTGCCGTAATAATGGACAACAAAGCCGCAGGCATGTCCGCCGGCAAAACCGGAACCATGAAAAGCCAGGGTAAGTTTAACCCAACCGAAAGGAAAATTAAATTTTCCTCCAATGTTCAACGGATGGGCGGATAATCCTTTGCTCTCGGCATCATTGGAGATTTCCGATGTGGAGATAATCATAGCCTTATTCGCTTCGGCAATTTCGTATGCTTCCCCCAGGTGATCATAATGGCCGTGAGAGATGAGCACGTACTCTGCTTTTACCTCTTCCGGCCGCAGGGAGGCCTGAGGGTTTTCTCTCAAAAAGGGATCAAAAACAAGGGTTTCTTTTCCCTCTTCTCCCAGCAAAAAACAGGCATGACCCAAAAAAGTAAGTTTGGGCATTTGAAAGCACCTCTTTTAAGCTCATTTTTAAAGTATTATTTTCTTCTATTATAACATAGCAAAATTAAGTTGCCAAAGATGCCCTTTTATTTTTTTAGAGTTCTGCCGTAAAGCTGTTTCATTGACATTGCTTATAACCTTTATTAAGATAAAGATAAACGCAAATCAGTTGCAATTAATTTTTGGAGATGGAACAAAAGTGAAACGTGTGTTTATAAAGTTGTTGTGTTTATTGTGGGCGTTATTATTAGTTGCGGGTTGCGCTTCTTCTTCGCCAAAGGATGAAGGCAGCGTTAAAGAAGGCCTTCCTTTGCCGGAAAACGGGGATAAGGCTGTCGAGGTGGTGGCCACTATTTTCCCCCTGGCGGATATTGCCGGCAACCTCGGCGGGGGGAGAGTAAAGACCACTTATTTATTACCGTCCGGAGCAAGCCCCCATACTTATGAGCCCACCGTGGAACAGGCCAAAGCAGTTGCCAGCGCCGATCTTTTTCTTTTTGTCGGGGGAGGTTTGGACAACTGGGTGCTTGACCTGCCCGAAGGGGAAAAGGTGCCGGCTTTGGAAATTACGGCAAATATGGAAGAATATCTTTTGGGCAGCGATGAAGGTGCCGGGCAAGACAGCCATTTGCATGGCCGCAGTCACAGCTCTTATGACCCGCATGTTTGGACAGATCCCCTTTTGGTTAAAGGGATTATCGCGCCGCTGATAACAAAAGAGCTTAAAGCCGTTGACCCTGAGGCCGCGGCCGTTTATGACAACGCCTTGGAAAATTATCAAGCCGAACTGGAAGAACTCCATCAGGAAGTGGTTGCTGCTGCCGGCACATTTTCCAAAAAAAAGTATATCTCTTATCACTCTGCCTGGAATTATTTTGCCCGGCGCTACGGGCTGGAGGAAGTTGCCGCTGTGGAACCTTTCCCGGGAAAAGAGCCTTCAGCCGGGTGGCTGGCGCAGTTAGTCCGGTTAGCCGAAGAACACCGAATTAATATTCTTTTTGCCGAACCTCAGTTAAATCCAAAGGTAGCGGAAATTATCGCCGAGGAAATTAAAGGACGGGTGCTGATACTGGATCCCCTCGGGGGCGAAGGAGTTCCGGGCAGGGACAGCTATACCGGCCTTATCCGTTATAATGTGGAAATTTTTAGGGAAGCTTTGGAGTAAATTAAAAAAGATGTTTTTTCTTGCAATTTTTTGTATAATAGTACTCAAGCCGGGAGTTTAGAACGGAGGAGAACTAAAAAGATGTTGACTTTACAATTCTGCGGCGGGGCAAGAACTGTTACAGGTTCCTGTTTTTTATTGCAAACGAATAAATTAAAGATTTTGGTGGACTGCGGAATGTTCCAGGGAGGGAGGGAGCTGAGAGAGCGGAATTTTAAAGATTTCCCTTTTAACCCGGCAGAAATTTCCGCCCTGTTCCTGACCCATGCCCATATTGATCACAGCGGTCTTATCCCGAAGCTGGTGAGAAACGGTTTCAGGGGAAAAATATATACGACGAGCGCCACAGCGGATCTTTGCCGGATTATGCTTCCCGATAGCGGTCATATTCAGGAGATGGAGGCGGAGTGGCAAAGTCGCAAGGCCAGGAGAGCGGGACGGCCCGAAACGGAGCCCCTTTACACCGTTGACGAAGCGTACGCGTCTTTAGAGTATTTTGAAGAGGTGGATTATGATAAGATCGTTACCCTGGGGCCGGAGCTTTCCTTTCGGCTGAGAAACAGCGGCCATATTTTGGGCTCGGCTATTGTTGAGCTTTGGATAGCCGACGAGAAAGACAGAAAAAAACTGGTGTTTACCGGTGACCTCGGGAGGAAGAATCAGAGCATTATCTGCGATCCCGATATTATTGAAGAAGCTGATTATCTAATTCTTGAGGGCACTTACGGGGGCAGGTTTCACGAAGGGGAGGAAGAGAAAGAGGACCTTCTCAGGGAAGTCATTAATTCAACCCTGGAGCAGGGAGGAAACATTGTTGTTCCGTCTTTCGCGGTGGGCAGGACCCAGGAGCTATTGTACATACTGAACAAACTGATCGACAGAGGGGAAATTCCTCCCCTGCCTATTTTCATCGACAGTCCCATGGCAATTCGCACAACGGATCTCTTTATTGAGCACGAGGAATGTTTTGATTTGGAGATGCGGGCCTGCATAGCCCGGGGGGAATATCCGCTGCATTTCCCGGAGGCGCATTTTACTCCCACGGTGGAACAATCCCGGGCGATTAATGAAATAGAAGGGGGAGTCATGATTATCTCCGCCAGCGGGATGTGCGATGCCGGCCGGATTAAGCACCATCTCAAGCATAATCTCTGGCGTCCTGAAGCGACAATTCTTTTTGTCGGCTATCAGGCGCAGGGATCCCTGGGGCGTTATTTACTGGAAGGAGCTGACCGTGTAACGCTTTTTGGGGAAGAGATTAAAGTTAGGGCGCGCATCGCTTCCATTGAGGGTTTTTCCGCGCATGCCGATCAGAACGAAATCCTCAGTTGGGTTGGCAAAATAAAGGGATTTCCCTCCCAGATTATCCTTGTTCACGGGGAAAGCGAACCATTGCAGCACCTGGCAGTTTTGCTGAAAGAAAAATACGGGGCAGAGGTTTATATTCCCTCTTATCTGGAAGAAATTTCTTTATTCCCCTTGGGGATCCCGGGGTTGGGAATTAAAGAGGAAATATCCGCACGGCTTAAAGCGCAGGAAATCCTGGCGATGTGGAAAGAAAACAGCGATTTTTTTACCAACAAGTTGGCTGATTACCTGGAGAAGGAGCGGGATCTGGGGCGTCTTGAAGCCCTGGAGGAACGCCTCGGCTTTTTCTTCCGGCAGATGGAAAATGAAAGCAATGCCATGAAGAACTATCCTCTTCTTTTTGCTCCGCCGCAGGCGGAGATGCTAGGGGAGAAGCTTAAAGATAGTAACGCAGGGGAAAAAGGGGCGTAAAGCCGGCCAATCCGTGCAAAGGAGCGGGAGTCTGTGGAAAGAGAACTGTCTGTTGAGGAGATTATGGAGATTATTCCCCATCGCTACCCTTTTTTGCTCTTGGACCGCATTACTGAAATTGCGGCAGGCGAAAGGGCTGTGGGGATTAAAAATGTTACCATTAATGAGCCTTTTTTCCGGGGCCATTTCCCGGGGCAGCCGGTTATGCCGGGAGTGCTTATTATCGAAGCCATGGCCCAGCTGGGGGCTGCAGCTGTTCTCTGCAAGGAAGAATACAGGGGAAAGCTGATTTTGTTCCGGGGATTCAATAACGTCCATTTTCGGGGTGTTGTCCGCCCCGGTGACACGCTGCACCTTGAGGTCACTTTGACCGCAATTAGAGGGCGTGCCGGCAAGGGCAAGGGGCTGGCCCGCGTTGCCGGCAAAACCGTTGCTTCCGGGGAGATGACCTTTGCCCTCGTGGACAGGGCTTAGAAAAAAAATGGGTTTAATGCATTGCTTCCCGCAGCGGAAGACGCTGCGCCGCTGCAAGCCGCGGCAAGCGGTCTGTTGACAATTTTATTTTGTTGTATTATGATTTTTGTGGAAAATCTATTTTACTTTTGAACTCTTATCAAGAGCGGGGGAGAGACGGGCTCTATGAACCCCGGCAACCGGACCTTTAAGGAGGGCGTAGCGCTGTTTTGTCTGCGCAGAAGGCAAATGCCCTTCCTTACGGATCGACTGGTGCCAAGTCCCACAGGGCCGGTATGGCGGCATTTTTGCCGGCTGTCCTGGGAGATAAGAGGTTAGGTTTTGCATGACCTCTGCCTTCCAGGCACGGGGTTTTTTCTTTTATCTTTTAGCGGAAGTTTATCTGTCTTTAAGCTTGCAGGAAAGGGAGGAATTATTTGTGAACAAAAACAGCGGTGTTGTTTTATTTTCTTCGGAATCCGTAACTGAAGGCCATCCCGATAAGATTTCAGACCGCATTTCCGATGCGATTCTTGATGCCATTATCAAGGATGACCCGTATGGTAGGGTGGCTGTGGAGACTCTGGTAACGACAGGATTGGTTCTGGTGGCCGGCGAGATTTCGACAACCTGTTATGTGGATATTCCTCAAATCGTCCGCAAGACTGTCAGGGATGTCGGTTATACCAGGGCAAAGTACGGTTTTGACGCGGATACCTGTGCCGTGCTGACGTCCATTGACGAACAATCTGCGGATATTGCCCTCGGAGTTAACAGAGCCCTGGAGGTTAAAACAGGTGAGGAAAAAGAGGACAAGTACAATTTGACCGGAGCCGGAGACCAGGGGATTGTTTTCGGTTTTGCCTGTAACGAGACACCGCAGCTGATGCCCCTGCCCATCTACCTCGCCCACAAGCTTGCCCGAACCCTGACAGAAGTTCGCAAAGAAAAGGTTCTTCCGTACCTGCGGCCGGATGGAAAATCACAGGTTACAGTGGAGTACCGGGACGGAAAGCCTTACCGCATTGCCGCTGTTATTCTGTCTTCCCAGCACAGGGATGATGTTCCCCTGTCCCGCCTGCGGGATGATTTAATCGAACAGGTGGCCAAAAAAGTTCTTCCGCCGGAGATGCTGGACAGCAAGACCAAGTTTTTTATTAATCCCACTGGGCGCTTTGTCATCGGCGGTCCCCAGGGGGATACCGGCGTGACGGGGCGGAAGATTATTGTGGATACTTACGGGGGATATTCCCGCCACGGAGGCGGTGCCTTCTCCGGAAAAGACCCCACCAAGGTGGACCGGTCGGCAAGTTATGCGGCGCGCTATGTTGCTAAAAATGTGGTTGCCGCAGGGCTGGCCGATAAGTGCGAGCTGGAGCTGGCATATGCCATCGGCGTGGCGCGTCCCGTTTCCGTTTTAATTGAAACATTCGGCACAGAAAAGGTCCCCGTTTCCCTGATTGAAGATCTGGTCAAGAAACATTTTGACCTCCGTCCTGCGGCTATTATTGACCAGCTGGACCTCCGCCGTCCCATATACACAGCCCTGTCAGCCTATGGACATTTTGGCAGGGATGACCTGGACCTGACCTGGGAGCGCACGGACAAGGCGGATCTTTTGCGGCAGGAGGCGGGGCTGCCTTCCTGATTTAGCCTTTAGATAACGGAGTTGAAGCTAAGTTTAGCATTTTTCCCGGGAGGGACTTCTAATAATTGGAGAGTGTGGAAGGTATCCTGGAGCGCATTACCTACTACAGCGATAAAACTTCCTACCTGGTTGGACGCCTGAAGCAGGAAGATGCTGAAGCGGTAACCTTTGTGGGTTATTTTCCTGCCCTGAGGGAAGGGGAGATGCTTTGTCTGAAAGGGGATTGGAAGGTTCATCCCCGTTACGGAAAACAGCTTCAGGTTAAGGAGTGGGAAGCGCTTGTTCCGGCGACGGAGAAAGGATTGGAGCGCTTCCTTGCCTCCGGGATGATTAAGGGTATAGGCCCGCATCTGGCCTCCCTGCTCGTCAAGCGCTTTAAGATGGAGACCCTGGAGATTATTGAGCATACCCCGCAGAAGCTCCTGGAGATTCCCGGAATAGGCGCCAAAAAGGCAGCTTTTATCCACCAGAGTTACCTGAAAAACAAGGAAATTAAAAATGTCATGCTTTTTCTCCAGGAACACAATGTCAGCCCGGCAATCGCGGTGCGGCTTTTTAAACATTATGGTCCACAGACAGTTTCCGTGCTGAAAGAGAACCCCTACCGCACCGCTGATGAAGTATCCGGCATGGGTTTCCTGACAGCAGATAAAATTGCCCGGAAATTAGGGGTCTTGTCCAATTCTCCCCAGCGCATCAGAGCGGCTCTTCTTTATTTGTTGAACCGCGCCGCTGAAGACGGCCATGTTTATCTCCCGGAAAAAGAGCTGGGCGAAAAAGTAGAGGCTCTCCTGCAAGGGGCGGAGAGCCCGGGGAAAATTAATTCTGCGAGTCCCACGCTGGCCGGATTGATCAAGGAGCAGCTCGACGATCTCGCCGCCTCGAAGCACATTTTCTACCGGTATGATGACCGGGGAGAACGTTTGGTATATGCGGCACATTATTACCATGCTGAAGAGGGATCAGCCGAAAAACTGATGCTCCTGGCTAAAAGCCGGCTTTTTCTTTTTTCACCCGGTGAAGATGCTTTAAACGGGGAGATTTTGCGCAGCGAAGAGCTTAAGCTGACCGGAGAGCAGATTGCAGCCGTCAGGAGTGCATTTCTTAACGGTGTTACGGTGATTACCGGCGGTCCGGGAACGGGAAAAACCACTACCATAAGGACCATGATTAGGCTTTTTAAGCGGTTCGGGCTGAAAACTCTTCTGGCGGCTCCCACCGGGAGGGCGGCCAAACGGATGTCTGAAACAACAGGGATGGAAGCGCGCACTATCCACCGCCTCCTGGAGTACAGCCATGCCGAAGGGGAGAGTCCCAGCTTTCAAAGAAATGAAAAAAATCCCCTTGAAGCCGGGGTTGTAATTATTGATGAGGTTTCCATGGTCGATCTCCTTCTTTTCTACAGCCTGCTGAAGGCGATACCCGCAGGGTGCCGCCTGATCCTGGTGGGCGATGTGGACCAGCTCCCCTCCGTCGGCGCGGGAAATGTGCTCCGCGATGTGATCGCCTCCGGCGTGATCCCCTGCGTGCGGCTGCATACTATTTTCCGGCAAGCCTCTGAAAGCATGATTATCGTTAATGCCCACCGCATCAACCAGGGAAAGTTTCCTGTTTATAACAGTCCGAGGAAGGATTTTTTCTTTATTTCCGAGGATGATCCCGAGAAGGTTGCCCGCATTATCGCAGATCTCTGCCGGGAAAGGCTTCCCGGTTTCGGTTCTTTTGATTCTGTGGAGGATATACAGGTCCTTACGCCCATGCGAAAGACTCCGGTGGGGGTTGACAGGCTTAACCGGCTCCTGCAACAGGAGCTCAATCCGCCCTCCAGGCAGAAACAGGAGTTAAATTACGGCAATATGGTTTTTCGCCTGGGGGACAAGGTTATGCAGATTCGCAACAATTACCGGAAAGAAGTATTTAACGGGGATATTGGCCGCATTGCTTTTCTTGATGCCAGTGAAGGAGAGCTAAGTGTTTCCTACCCTGATTTGCAAGGCTCCCGCAATGTATCGTACGACCTGACGGAACTCGATGAGCTTGTTCTTGCTTATGCCGTTTCCGTTCACAAAAGCCAGGGGAGCGAATATCCGGTTGTCGTCATGCCTGTGGTTACACAGCACTTTATCCTGTTGCAGCGCAATCTTCTCTATACGGGAATTACCAGGGCCAAAAGGCTGGCTATCCTTGTGGGCACCTCCAAGGCTATTGGTATTGCCATTCATAACACCAAGGTGAAAAAACGGTACAGCGATCTTGCTCGGCAACTGAAGACAAGGGCAGGCGCTGAATGCTAAATGCTAAATTAAAAGCCAAGGCTTGCTCTTTTCTTTTCTTTTCTTGTCTTGTCTTGTCTTGTTTCTTATTTTACAGCAGAGATTATACAGAGAGCATTCTTTTTTCCTTTTTCATTCCCATTTTCATATACCGGTTAATTTGCTGGTCCAGCTGCCTGGAAATCTGGAGCATTTCGGCACTTACCTGATGATTTTCTTCGTATAGTTTGTTTAACTGTGTTTTTAACCGTTCGATTTCGGAAATGATATCCGGCAACTCCATATTTTGTCCCATTGTTCTAATCCTTTCATAGAAAAATTTGGGCTGGTAAGAGCCTGGCGGCGATTGGAAAACAAACATCGAGTGCCTTTGTCTAAGATCCGTTTAGCAGATCTATTCAACACAAAAGTGCAATTTCCTTTAAAAATTTGTCATTTTATTTACAAAATTGGGAGGCTGTGTAAGTGCCTACGGGAACTATTTTAAAAATGTTTTTTCCGCCCCGCTGTCCTTTTTGCCGGAAAATTCTGAAGGGGTTTCCCGTGGAAGACGGCACTTATCCGGTTTGGGCGAAAAAGGAAGCAATCCCGGAGGTGCTCTGCGGAAGATGCGCCTCCGAATTGCCATGGCTTAAGGATTGCTGCCCCAGGTGTGGCCGTGAGTTGGACGGGAAAGGAATTTGTTCCTGCAGGGAAGAGAAATATGCTTTTGAAAATTGCTGTGCAGTGAGCCGCTATACGGGTGAGGTCCGGGAAGCCCTCCGCTTTTTTAAATATCACCAAAAAAAGTGGCTCGCAGAACCTCTGGGGAAACTTTTATCCTGGAAGCTGACTTCTTTGAACTGGGCCCGCTCTATTGAAGCCGTTGTTCCTATTCCCCTGACGCCCCGGCGCCTGGCCGCGAGGGGTTATAACCAGGCTGCCCTGTTGGCCGAAATAGTGGGAAAAGAAACAGGCCTCCCGGTCCTGGATGTTTTGGAACGGGTTAAAGAAACGGAGAGCCAAACCGGCATGAAGCGCGAGGAAAGATGGAAAAATCTTCAGGGGGCTTTTCGCTGCCGAGAAAGAGGGCAAAAATATGGCCATCTGCTTCTTATTGACGATATATTAACCACGGGTGCAACGGCCCATGAGGCGGCCTGTGCTTTAAGGAACGGGGTTGCCGGACGGGTGAGCGTGGCTGTTTTTGCCCGCTAGTCGGCAGATGCAGGCAAGAGCGGGTGCAGCGCCATCGGGCTTTTAGCTGAAAGCAAAGTTTTCCTTTTGCCCGCGGTGCTGCTGTAGTCGGCGAAAAGTTTTCCTGCCAAGGTCAGGTGGCTGTTGTTTTTTTCCAGAACAGCCCCAGAACGCCGATTGCCGCCCCGAAAACAAAGCCCCCGATATGTGCCCACCATGCTACTGCCTGGGCAGTGGCGCCTGCCAGGAGAAAGGCGTTTAGGAGCTGTAGGATAAACCAGAATATGAGAAAAAACTTGGCGGAGATGCTGGCGGTCGTGAGAAGAAAACCGATGGGGATAAGCGCGAGCACTCTGGCCCGCGGGAAAAAAATAAAATATATACCGAGGACTCCGGCAATAGCCCCGCTGGCTCCGATAACCGGTACCGGGGAGGCGGGGTTTGTGAGGATGTGCGCCAGATTGGCCGCGGCTCCGGCTGCCAGATAAAAAAGCAGGTAACCGCCGTGTCCCAGCCGGTCTTCTACATTGTCCCCGAAAACCCAGAGATAAAGCATGTTGCCGAGTAGATGGAACCAGCTTCCGTGAAGAAAGGTGGCGCTTATAAAAGGGAACCATGCTGCCGGGAGTAGTGCTCCGCTGCCGGACAGTTCAAAAAATTGCTGCGGGATAACCCCGTAGTGGACAAAGAGCTGCAGCAGCTCTTCCCGGGTCAGCGTTGTTTGATAAAAAAATATCAGGACATTAACAATGATCAGGAAAATATTAATAAACGGGAACTTCTTCGGGCGCACATTATCGCGCAAAGGAATCATTTATAAACTCCTTTTTTTCACTTATACATTTATTATATCATACCCGGATCCGTGACAGAATAACAAAAACAAGGAGCCGGAAACGGCAGCGCAAGAGAATACAGGAAATAAAAACCTTCACCAAAAGGATATGATAACAGGGCGGGAAAGTGAGCATGGGAAAAAACGGCGATGACAAAAAGATAACATCCCCGTCATACCTGGCTAAAATTTTACGGGAAAGGGGGCTGGCCCCGCGGCGCTCGCAAGGTCAGCATTTCCTTGTGGACGAAAATATCCTGGGCAGAATTCTGGCCGCGGCATCCCTGGAAGAAAGCGATTATGTGCTGGATATCGGGGCCGGTCCCGGCGCTCTTTCTCTGGCTATGGCGGAAAAAGTTGCCGGAGTGATCGCTGTGGAGCAAGACAAAGGCCTGGTGGAGCTGCTGAAAGAGCAGGCTGATATACGGGGGCTTAACCGTCTGCATATAGTCGAAGGAGATGTCCGCCGCCTGGATTTGGAAGAAATCTGCCGGGAGCGCTGGGGGCGGGCATTGGGCCAGGAAGGGCACAATGTCAAGGTTGTGGCAAACCTGCCCTATTATTTGACGACGCCGCTTCTTTTTCAGCTCCTGCAGGGCTCGCTGCCCCTTAAGCTGCTGGTGTTAATGGTGCAGCTCGAAGTAGCACGGAGAATAAATGCTGCGGCGGGACAAAAAGATTACGGCCTGCTGACGGTCCTGTGCAGATATTATACAGAGCCCCGCTTTCTTTTCAAGGTCTCACCGGGGGTTTTTTATCCGCGGCCTGCGGTAGAATCGGCAGTGGTGCGGCTGGATGTTGTTCCGCCGCGACCTGTGGAAACCCGTCAGGAAATTCTTTTCTGGAAAATTGTCAGGGCAGCTTTTCAAAAACGGCGCAAAACAATCCTTAATGCCCTGGAAGGAATAGAAATGATGGGGAAGGCCGACTGGACCAAGCTCTTGAAAAAAGCCGGCATCCAGCCCAACCGCCGGGGAGAAACTCTCTCTTTAATGGAATTTGCAAAGTTGAGCGAGATACTTTATAATGTAAGTGTTCCTTAATATATTATGTCGACCCGTGTAGGAATAAACGGAAAGAAGGCCGTCCTATGATATTTCAGAGCCCTACTCGTGGGAAGATGACTCTGGAGGAGACGTTCCAGGAGATTATTGCGTACATCAAGGAACAACCCGGGGAACAATACAAACTCATTATTGGAACAGATTCACAAGCCCATTACGGAGAAGAAGTCAATTTTGTAACCGCGATTATTATTCACCGAGTTGGGAAGGGAGGGCGCTATTTTTACCGAAGTGAAAAACATCACTTTTTGCAAACTTTAAGGCAAAGAATCTTTTATGAGACCTCTCTGAGCCTTGATGTTGCCGGACGATTTTCTTCCCTGCTGTCAAAAAACGGTTTTTCTCAGCTTAATGTGGAAATACACATGGATGTGGGTATCCGCGGAGATACCCGGGAACTAATCCGGGAAATGGTGGGGATGGTGGCCGGCAGCGGCTATGATGCCCGGATTAAACCCGATTCATACGGTGCCAGCAAGGTTGCTGACAAGTATACAAAATAAATAAATTAAAATTAAAATAATAGAAAAAGATAAAAAAAGAAAAAAAACTTGACATTGGCTTTGATAATTGGTAAAATCCAGAGTTCCCTTGACAAAATAGAGGATTTATGTTAAAATGCTCTTGAGGTGATGCCATGATGGCCGCAAAAAACACCCTGTTGCAGATCCGCAAAGAACTCGAATCGCATGTTGGGGAAAAAATCAAGTTGCGGGCAAACAGGGGTCGTCGGAAATCTTATGAAAAGGTAGGGGTCCTTGAAAATACCTATCCCTCTATTTTTGTCGTCAGAGTTGATGAAGAAAATTATCACCAGAGATATTCCTTCAGTTATGCGGATGTCCTTACCGAAACCGTGGAACTAAGTCTTTGGGGCGGGGACAATAAATTGATTGCCCTTTGCGCCGGAAAATAACAAAACTTGAACTTTCTATATAATATAAGAGCAACTTAAAATATCGTACTTACCATATTTCCTCCCGTATTTTCTAAAGCAGATAAGCGGGATTTTTTTATTTATCGAAGACTTTTCCCGCCGTGTCATAACTTCACCTCCTTTCTAATAACTATAATATGTGAAGGCGCATATTGTGATAAAGGAGGGATGTAGATTATGGGGCGGAAAGCTTTAAAAGAGGGAAAAATAGAGCTGCTGACAGCTAAGCTTGACTTTGCATCGCTGGTAGGAGAAACTGTTTTACGTTTCTTTTTAACAAAAGATTTGCTTTTTCAGGAAGAACCGGCCAGAGATAAGGACCGCCGGCCTCTTCCGCTGGGTGACCTGGCTGCATGGGTCAGCCTCATGGAGGTGAACATTGCAGAGAAAAATAAGGTTGTCGTCCAGGGAAAGGTGGAGGGAAAGGCCGTTTTTTATTCCACTGCCGGACCTAAAGAAGTGGGATGGGGGGCGGACGAATTCTCCAAAGAGGCTGATGTTCCCGGTGCATTGCCGGGAATGACGGTAAACGGGCATGGCCGCATTTTTTTCCTGGATGACAGCCGTGAACCCCTGGAGGAAGAGGGCAAATGGCTGTACCAGCTACAGATCGGGATAGAAATATTGCTGACGGTTTCCGACCCGCAGCAGCTTGAAATCGGTGTCGGGGCAAAAAATATTCTTCCGGAGCAGGTTGTCCGGGGAGTAATTTCTGCCGAGGAGCTGGTGGGAGAAAAAAGTGTTCCTTTAACCCTGACCAGTGAGCTGGATTTTCCTGAACAACTCGATTATATTAAAACATTATCCTGCAGCCTGGCTGATTACTCTTATGAAAAGGAGAAAGAAGGGCTTCTTTTTAAGGGCGAGCTGGTTACCGTCATCTATTTTATTGCCGGAAAGGAAAGGGGTTTTCAGGAAAGCAGGCAGACCTTTTCGCAGCAGATACCTTTCCCGCTGAAGAAAGGGGCGGAAGTTGTCTTTTTCCCGCAAGTAGAGTACGCCGCACACGACTTGCTGGGGAAAAAGGCCCGACAAAGGGTGTATGTAGATATTTACTTAAGGGCCACCCGTCTGGTCCAGCAGGAGGTCCTCACCGATATCCGCGAAGGTGAGGTAAAAAAGGAATATCTTATGCTTCCCAAGCCTGCAGGAATAGCCCGGGAACCCCTTGAGCTGATGCAGAGGCTGGCTTTTCCTTTCCCCAGAGAGATTACTGCAGGACCCTGCCGCCTTATTAAACTGGAGGCCGATGTCCAGGAAAACAGGGTGGTTGTCAGCGGAATCCTGGAAAAAACGATCTATTATATTCCTGCACCGGAAAGGGAGCAGGCCGGGGAGGAAGAAGAACAGTGGCCGCTGGCTATTAAAATGGAGGAAGACTTTAACCGTTCCCTCCAATTGCCCGGCCTGGAGCCCGGCTCCAGCGTTATTGTTTATTTCAGTCCCGGAAGGACCGAATTTGCTGCTGTTGAAGCGGCGACCCTGCAGGTTACACATGCTTATCTGGAGGCTAAAGCGTGGGAAACGAATGAATATTCTGTAGTGGTTCCTTTTCGCGTGCCTCCTGAAACCAGTTTGGTAATTTATGCCGTTCATCCGGGTGACACCCTTTTAAAAATTGCCCGCTTGTACGGGGTCAAGACATCTACAATTGTCAGGGCTAACAACCTCAGCGACGAAGCTACCCCGCCTGCCGGCAGCAAGCTGATGATTCCTCTTTTTTATGAAGGAAATAATGAGTAAGTAAGATGTGAAGCAAAGGGACGGTTTGAAGCATGGGGACGGTTCTCCTGCTTCATTCAGAGAATGAAGCAGGAGAACCGTCCCCATGCTTCACTTGTGTTTCTCGATAAAGTGCAGCAGGGGGATGCCTATTCCCAAAACGGCAATGCTCTGGCCCAGGCCGATGGAAAGGACGGTCGGCCAGTATGGTACGGCAAAGAGCAGATACAGGTACAGGCTGACAAGGAAAGCGTTAAGGATGATGGGGCTGAGGTAGGCGATAAGTTTGTTATGGCGAAAGCGGCGGGTGATACAAGCTGCCAGAAGCGTTATGAGGCTGCCGAAAATAATATCTGCCATCCCGAAGGGACCGAAGAAGTTGGCCAGAAGGCACCCGAGGAATAACCCGACAATTGCTTCGGGAAAAAGAACAGGAAGCAGTGTTAATCCTTCGGCAATTCTCACCTGAACAGGGCCGAAGCTTATGGCTGAAAGCAGAAAAGTAACGGCCACATAGAGCGCCGCAATTATTCCCGCCCGGGCCAGATATGCAGCAGTAGGCGTCCGGGACCTTTTTTCTTTTTGCATTTTTTTTGCTCCCCGGCTGGAAGGGGGACTGTCCTTTGCGTTTCCCCTTCCAAGTCTGTTAAGTATATGATATACTATTACAATAGCAAAAAAAGTTTATGGTAACAAGTAAGTTTAGTCCGATTGGACAAGAATTTGGGAAAGGCAGGTGCCCTTGATTGACAAAAAAAACATATGAAGAGATTAACGAGAAAATCCGGTCCGGAGCAGCAGTTGTCGTTACTGCGGAAGAAGTCATCTCTTTAGTTAAGGAAAGGGGAATAGAGGAAACCGCAGCTTATGTTGATGTGGTTACTACGGGCACCTTTGGGCCGATGTGTTCATCCGGCGCATTTTTTAACTTTGGCCATCCCAAACCGCGCATGAGAATGAGTAAAGTATATCTTAACGGGGTAGAGGCTTACGCAGGGATAGCTGCTGTTGATGCCTATCTGGGTGCCACCCAGCTGCCGGAGACAGATCCGGCTAATAAATCTTTTCCCGGGCATTTCAACTATGGCGGCGGGCATGTCCTCGAGGACCTTGTAGCAGGGAAGGAAGTGTTTCTGGACGCTTACAGCTATGGCACGGATTGTTATCCGCGGAAGTCCTACCAAAAAGCTATTAAGCTGGAGGATATACCCTATGCAGTTCTCTACAACCCCCGCAATGCTTATCAGAACTATAACGTGGGAGTTAATCTGTCCGATCGCACTCTTTACACCTATATGGGAATTTTAAAGCCAAACTTGGGGAATGCCAATTACAGCACCGCGGGGCAACTTTCTCCCCTATTTAACGATCCGTACTACCGCACCATCGGGATGGGAACGAAAATTTTTCTGGGGGGCGGCGTGGGTTACGTGAGCTGGTTCGGGACACAGCATGCTCCGGAGGCACCCCGAGGCGAGAACGGAGTTCCCCTTTCCCCGGCGGGAACCCTGGCAGTTATCGGCGATTTAAAGCAGATGTCTCCCAAGTGGTTACGGGGGATCAGTTTCCTCGGTTATGGCGTCTCCCTCATGGTGGGGCTCGGGATTCCCATCCCTATTTTGGATGAAGAGATTTTAAAATATACGGCAGTGAGCGATGAGGAAATTTTTGCCCCTATCGTCGATTACAGTCAATCTTACCCCCAGGGGCTGGGCGAGGTGCTGGGAAGGGTCAGCTACGCGCAGTTAAAAAGCGGGCAGATAACTCTGGGAGGAAAGGTTATCCCTACGGCTTCCCTTTCCAGTTATGCGGGAGCCAGGCAGATTGCTACCATACTGAAGGAATGGATCCAAAAGGGTGAGTTTTTCCTGACCAAGCCTGCTTTTACCCTTCCCCGCTCAAATGAAGGAATCGATTATAAAAGAAGCGTCGGGGAGGAGATTCTATGAGAGAAAAAATGGTGCTGTATTTTCCGGCGTCCGTAGTGGAACAGCCTTTGACTTATTCTTTAATCAAGGAATATAATTTAATGGTCAATATCTTGAAGGCAAATATCAATCCAAAGATGGAAGGCCGCATTGTAGCGGAGATTAGCGGCAAAAAGGAAGATTTTGAGGCTGGCTTGGACTTTCTGCGCTCCCGGGGGGTGAAGACCTTTCCCCTTGAGCAGGAGATTGTCTGGGTGGAGGAACGCTGCACCCACTGCGGAGCCTGCAGCGTCATCTGTCCTGCCGGTGCCCTGGTCATGGAGCGCCCCGAGATGGTGGTCCGCTTCAAGGGCGAGAAATGCATTATTTGTGAGCACTGTATTACCGCCTGCCCGTCCAGGGCGATGGAGGTTCGCTACTAGAGTGGGGCATTCTCTGAGAGACTATCGCCGGAAGCTCTGTCCTTCCGGAATGTATTCCTTCACTGTGACTGTCAAGGAGACGGACCTGTGGGTGGCTGTGGGGGAGCAGCCCGCAGCGGAGGGTTTGCCGCAGGAATTGGAACAGTTTATCTGGCGGCAGAGGAAGCTTCTGGAAAGCTATATTGCACGGGACCCGTTTTTCCGGGAGACCCTTGAACCCTATCTGGTCAGTCCCGATGCTCCCGCGATAGCGCGGGAAATGGCCCGGGCGGGAAACATCGCCGGGGTGGGTCCAATGGCCGCTGTGGCCGGTGCCTTTGCCCAGTATGCGGGGATGTGGCTCCTTAAAAAATACTCTCAGGTTATCGTAGAAAACGGCGGAGACCTGTTTATCTCCTGTTCGCAGGAGGTAAAGGTGGGCATTTACGCAGGCAGTTCGCCGTTTAGCGGCAAACTTGCCGTGCGGGTAGCTCCCGGTCCGCGGGGTCCCTGCGGGCTTTGCACTTCTTCCGGAACAGTGGGCCCTTCCCTGAGCTACGGCAGGGCGGATGCCGCTGTGATACTGGCCCAAGACGCGCTATTGGCGGATGCTGTTGCTACTGCTGCGGGTAACCTTGTTCAATCAGACGGTGACTTGGAGCGTGCTGTTGATTTTGCCCGGAAATTGCCCGGCGTGGAAGGAGTTCTGGTTATTCTGGATGATAAAATGGCGGCTTGGGGCGGGATTCGGCTGGAAGAGGTTTAGCTAAGTAATGAGCGGGACAAAACGGCATCCGCAGAGCTTGTGCACATTAATGCCGGTTTCTTCCTTGGTGATCAGGAGCAGATCCTGCAGGAGCCGATCTCCTACAGGGATAACCATGCGGCCTCCCGGGCGCAATTGTTCCAGGAGCAGCGGCGGGACCTCGGCCGCTGCAGCGGTAACAAGTATTCCGTCAAAAGGGCTTTCCTCAGGCCAGCCCGCGGCGCCGTCGCCGATTTTATAGCTGATATTTTTGTATCCCAGCAGGCTGTGCACCTCTCTGGCCTGCAAGGAGAGTTTTTCAATCCGTTCAACGGTATAGACATGTTCTGTCAGTTCGGCCAGAATGGCTGACTGGTAGCCCGACCCGGTTCCAATTTCCAGCACTTTTTCATGTCCCTGCAATTCAAGGGATTGGGTCATCAGGGCAACGATATAAGGCTGGGAGATGGTTTGTTCTTCCCCGATGGGAAGGGGATGATCCCGGTAAGCAAGGTGCCGGTTCTCCTCTGCAACAAAGAGGTGCCGGGGGACCTTGCTGAAAGCTTCCAGAACAGCCGGGTCGTTTATCCCCCTGGGTTCCAGTTGATCCCGGATCATCTGCCGCCGGAGCAGGGTAAATTTGCTATCGTCCATGGTCTTTCCTCCTGCGCCACGATTATAACACGAATGAGGCGGGGAGCGCAAATTACGGACAGGGAGCATCCATTAATTGTTTGTTTTGAATTTCAAAAAAATGGGGGTTTTACCTCTACCATAACAGATTGGTGGTGAAAATCATGAATTTTGAACAAGGACCGATCAGACCTCCCAACGAGGCGGAGAGCTTATTCGTCAGGCTGACCCGTAATTGCCCGTGGAATAAATGCCTCTTCTGCAACATCTATAAAAACAAAACATTTTCCCGAAGGACGGTAGAGGAGATCAGAAATGATATTCTTGCCATGAAAGAGGCGGAGGAAAAGGTGCTGTCGTATGCCCTTAGCCTGGGAGAGGATGAAGTAACCCGCGAGGTTCTGCAAATGGTTTATAATTATGCGCCGGACCTTCTGCAGATTGCTTTCTGGCTTTTCAGGGGGGGGAAGAATGTTTTTTTGCAGGATGCTGATTGCATGATTATGCCCCCCGAACAACTGGCCGAAATTATTTCTTTTATCAAGGAACAGTTTCCCTCTGTGAAGCGGGTTACTACATATGGACGTACGAAATCCATATGTAAATACACCGTGGAACAGCTCAAGATGTTGAAAGAGGCGGGACTGAGCAGGATACATTCCGGCCTGGAATCGGGGTACGATCCTCTTCTGAAATTTATGAACAAGGGTGTCACCGCGGAAGAACATATCCAGGCGGGCCTCATGGTTAAAGAAGCGGGCATAAGCCTCTGTGAATATATTCTCCTTGGCTTCGGGGGAAAGAGATACTGGAGAGAACATGCCATGGATACGGCTATCGTTCTTTCAACCATTGATCCGCATTTTGTCCGTATTCGCACCCTTGCCGCGCGCAGAGAAAGTCCGTTGCAGGCGTATATCGAAAGCGGTGAATTTCAAGTTCAGAACGACGACGGCCTGGCTATGGAGGAAAGGCTGTTTCTGCAAAATTTTGACGGGACCGGCTTTATTGTCAGCGATCATATCTTAAACCTTCTGGAGGAGGTTCAGGGACAGCTGCCGAAGGATATGGAGAAAATCATCGGCGTTGTCAACAGTTATCTCAGCCTTCCCCCAGATGAAAGGGCGAACTTTAGTCTGGGGAGAAGATTGGGGCTTTACAGGTTTTTAAAGGACAGAAATGATCCCGCTCTTTTTCACCAGGTTGAAGAAGTAAGATTAAGCCTGATAAAGCGCGGCAAGGATTTAGAGGAGTTTGTTTCCGAATATATGTCCAACTACCTATAAAATAAAAATTGACTCTGGCTGGAGGTGGCAAAGTGACAGGACAAGCCGGCGAAAATGATCATGGTTGTCCGGCGCTGCGGCAGCGGAAAGGAAAAAATTGGTTTTTTTCTTTAACCCTGGCCTTTCTTTTTTTGCTGGCAGGTTTTTTTCTGGGCCGCATCGCGGTGGCGGATACGGGGCTTATTCCCGGTTCAGAAGAAGATCCGCTGGTTACTGCGAGCTGGGTTGAAGCAAGGCTAAATACTTTTTCCAAAACCATCAAAGCCGAGCTGGCAGGGCAGCAGGCTGGAAACGGCAGCCAAAAGACCCCGGAAGCCCCCTCTGAACAGCCCCCGGCCGGGCAAATTATTGCCGTACCCAGCCCCGCACCCGCTTACGAAGTGATTGTTTTGCAGCCGGGAACCAAGCTGTTGACAGGTGCGGGGACAGAATTCATCCTGCGCAGCGGAAAGGCCCGCATTATTGCTGGTCCCGGCGGGGGGATTGCCGATCTGACGGCCGGAAAAGAACTGGTCGACGGGGATGCTGTTCCCAGGGAACATCTCCTGCTTTCTCCCAGGGATGACGGCCGCGGCGCGCTGATGGAAACCGAGGTTATTTTTTTAATTCGGGGGAAATTTAATACAACACAATAATGATTCTACATAATGGTTCTGCTGCATAAACTCCATTTGCAAAGCGTTCGCTGAAAACTGCAACCATTCGACTAACAATTTTTCGCACGGGCCAATTGAACGTCCTGTTCAGTGGCCCTAAAAATGGCATCCTGCCATTTTTGCTTCAAAATTGTTACGTTTTCATGGACTGTTTTTGCAGCTCACACTTAAAGCAAATGTCGTTTTATGCAGTAAAACATAATTTATGAAGTGGAATCAGTAGCAAAACATAATTTTTATGCAGTGGAATCAATCATTGTTGCGGGAAGGAGAAAGCTTTTGACCTGTATTGCCCTTTCGGGTTATTATGGTTTTTACAATATCGGAGACGAGGCTATCCTGGAAGCAATTATCCGATTTTTGCGCCGCCGGCTTCCGGAAGCGGAGCTGGTGGTTTTTTCTGCGGATCCCGCCCATACTCGCAGGACCTACGGCGTTGAATCCGTTTCCAGAACGCACCTGCCCTCTATTTTTCGCACCTTACGGCGTGCCGACCTGCTCATCAGCGGCGGGGGCGGTTTACTCCAGGATGTAACCAGTTTGCGCTCAGTTGCCTATTATCTGGGTATTATGGAGATGGCAATGCAGATGGGAAAGAAAGTTGCCGTCTTTGCCCAGGGCATGGGACCATTGCATCACCGCCTGGCCCTGCACTGGGTGAAAAGAGTGCTAAGCCGGGTTGACTTTGTCAGCGTGCGCGATCCCCTTTCCGGGAGTTTCCTGTCGCAGCTGGGAATCAAAAGGGAAATTATGGTTACAGCGGATCCGGTTTTCTCTTTGGAGCCGGCATCGGGGGAGGAGATTAAAGCGTTCTGGGCAAAGAAGGGGCTCCCGGAAGAAAAAAAATATTTGCGCATAGGGGTTGCCCTGCGCCCTTTTCCCCGGGAAACGAGCTCTAATGCGCAAATTATGGAAACAGTCGCCAGGGCCTGTCTTTACCTGGAGAAACAGCACAAAGCCAGGCTGATTTTCCTTCCCTTCCACCTGCAGAAGGATTTGCCCTTGGCCAGGCAGATCGCCTCCAGGCTCTCGCAGCAGAGCATAATTATAGATAAATTCCTCACGATCCGGGAGATAATGTGCCTGATGGGAGGGCTCGATCTTCTTGTGGGAATGCGCCTTCATGCCCTTATTATTGCTGCAGTAAGCGGGGTCCCCTTTCTGGCTCTTCCATATGATCCCAAGATAAACGCTTTTCTCTCCCGCATTGGAAAAGACCCCCCGCCTCCGCTGCAGGAGCTGACCCTGCAGCAGCTTATACAGGGCTTGGAAACAGTTTTGGCGGGAAAAGAAGAAGATCCTCGAAGGCTTGGAAGGATACAGGAGTTAAAAAACGAAGTGGAAAAAGCAGCGGACGAGCTGCTCTCCCTTGTTGGCAGTGCAGGATAAGCGGGATAAGGTCGGACACTTCCGCTGGAAGAGGTTATGCGGGGGAAAATTTGACATCAAGAAAGATGATAAAGGCAGCACTTTTTTGCATTAGCCCACATCCGGCAAAATTTCAGACGAAAACCATAACGTCTTTTAACGGCCTTTTTACAGGTTTAGCGGGTTCTTCGTCCGGATAGCCGATGGGAATCATGGCCACCGGGCGAATTTTTTTCGTATCCAGCCCCAGCACCTTTGCCACCGCCTCTTCACGAAAAGCCCCTACCCAACAACAGGCCAATCCTTTTTCCACAGCACACAGCAGGAGATTTTCTATTGCTGCTGCGGTGTCCTGAAGGGCATAAAGGGTATAGCCCCGCTGCCCGTAGGAGGCGGCTGACCTCCACAGTTCGGCGCAGACAACAATAATAACCGGAGGTGTTGCCATCCAGGACTGCGCTGCAGCTTCCGCCAGGTCGTCCCGAATTTCCTTATTTTTAACTATATAAAATTTCCATGGCTGGACATTGCCGGCAGTTGGAGCCAGACAGGCTGCTTCCAGCAACTGGAAAAGAATTTCCTCCGGAAAGGGATCTCCTTTAAAGCTTCTTACGCTGCGCCTTTTTTTAACAGCTTCAAAAACATCCATTTTTTCTTCTGAAGCATAAAAACTCCAGCTTCCCCTCCTTTCATATGTAAGACTATTTTACCACTTGCCTCCAGAAAATGAAATAGAGAAATAGCAACGGGCAAAAGACTAAGCTTGCCTGCGGAGGGGGAGGGGGCTGCAGCGGTGCTGTCAGGTGCTGAACATAAGCCTCGTTCCTGCTGCCAGCAGCCCGAGTCCAAGGAGTTTCCACCAGGTAAAAGGAACTGTTTCCATGCCGAAAAGTCCCAGATGATCGAGCAAAACTGCTGTGGTTACCTGGGCGGCGACGATAGCTGTTGTCGCATTGGCGACTCCCAGCCTGGGGATGGAGGCGGCTACCGCATAGGTGATGAGGACGATTAACAAGCCGCTTAAAAAGTAATACCAGGGTGCGCTGCCTGCCCGGGCAATATTTCCTTTACCCAGTCCCAAAAGGAATAAGGCTGCAAGGGAGGTCAGCGTTCCCGTGAGCATGACGATAAGGGTAGTCTCCAGCACGCCGATAATTTTGCCAAGCGCGGCATTGAAGGTTCCCTGTACTGCCATGGTGGCACCGGCCAGGGCAGCCAGGACAAGGGCAATTAGACTGAACTTCATCATGGAGAAGCTCCTTTATTGAATTAACAAGTTCAGTTTGCCCCCATTAAGAAAAATTAGTCATACTAACAACTTTTATTCGTTCACGTCCCGCGGGCGATCCTTCCCCCGGAGCTCACGCTGGAGCTTGATGGCCTTTAAAAAAACGAGGAGCCCCTCTTTTTCGTCCGGGGAAAGCCGGCCGATTTCCCTGACAGCCGAGTTCAGGTCCGGATCCCGTACAATCTCCTGCCAGTGGGAATCTGCGGAGATATCGTCGTAGTTGTTGGCCGCAGGGCTATTATCTTTGCTGCCGGGTTTTCGGCTAAGATAGCCAGCCGCGGTTAACAGTTCCTCCGGGGTGAGGCCCAGGTGCGGGGCCAGCCGTTGCAGGATGCGGGCATGGGGAATGTTTCGCTCTCCCCTTTCAATACGGGAAAGGTAGGAGGGGCTTAAATCAGCCAAAGCTGCCAGTTTGGTCAAGGGGATGTTTTTCTCCCGGCGCAGCTTTTTAATAAAGAAACCGAAGGATACGGGATCAATGGGCATTTTGTCACCAAACCTTTCGTTTCCCTATTTTAAAGGAAAAATTGCCTCAGGGCAACAATAAAAGACAAAGGCCTTCGTATTGACAATTGGCAAATTATTTTGATATATTGTGTCAAATGGCAAATACGGAGGTTAAAAATGATGCACCTGGATATCAGAAGGGATCTCCTTGAAAAAATTTTACAGGAAAAGGGCTGGAGCAAAAAGAGATTTGCCCGGGAGCTGGGAATTGATTATTCGTATTTTTGCCGTATCCTGAGAAACGAGCGAAATCCCGGAAGCAAATTTATTAACGAGTTTTTATTTTTTTGCAAGAAATATGGCCTTTCCTTTAACGAATATGTTTTTATAAAACTTGGCAAAGAACGCAAATAACATTATCATATACATAATCATATACATAACTCCACTAACGATAACGGGACTGGAGGCAAAAGGAGTCATGCGGACAGAAGAAATTACTATTCAGGTTGAAAACTTTGCCCTTCGGGGCCGGGCTTACTGGCCCGGGAGTGTTTGTAGCCCGGATAAGGATAAGCCTTTTCTAATTCTTTGCCACGGCATACCCCGGGCGGGGACAGAAGGGGAAAAAAAGGCGGTAGGCCAAGAAGGGGGCAGTGACGGCGGCTATCCGGCTCTGGCCGCCAGGTGTGCGTCCCTGGGGCTGCCGGTTTTCCATTTTAATTTTCGCGGGACGGGTGAGAGCGAAGGAGACTTTGATTTGCCGGGGTGGACCCGGGATTTGCTTGCTTTTTTGGATTACTGGGAAAAAAGGGGAGCAGAGCGGGGTTTTTCTCTCTGGGGTTTCAGCGCGGGGGCTGCTGTTTCAGCCTGCGTGGCTGCCGCGGAGCCGCGGGTTAAAAATGTGATTCTCGCCGCTTGTCCGGCAAGTTTCCGGAAGCTTTTCCCCCGGGAAGGGCTGGACCAGCTCATTGACCGCTTCCGCCGGACCGGGATAATACGCGACCCGGCTTTCCCTTACGATCCTGTTCAGTGGCTGGAGGGTATTTACGCGGTGGAACCCGTGAAGTACATAGCCCGGCTGGCTCCCAGACCCCTGCTTTTGGCGCACGGCACCGCTGACGAGCTGATTCCGTACAGCCACGCCTTTGAATTATACCGGCAAGCGGGCCGCGGCAGGCAACTGTTAATCCTGCCGGGGGCGCGCCACCAGCTGCGCAGGGATGAAAAGGCGGTAGATTTCTGCCTGAAGATGCTGGAAGAAATGGCTCGCCAGGGTACTTGACCTCGTCATTTGCCATCCGTACTCCTATCCGGCTTCAACCCTTTGAGACCGGAAATCTATCCCGGAAAAAAATTGTTCTCCCAGAAGGAGTGTTTGAGGCTGTGTCCTTCCAGAGCCGCGATACATGATTCGGTGAGGAGATCGAGCCGGTAAAACAAGGCTGGGGCTTGCTTTTCCCCCGAGCCTTTGCGGGTCAGGGGTCCAAAGGGAACGAAATAAATGCCCCGGATATCCATCAGCGCGGAGATATCGCCAAAGGGCGGAGGGGTATCCCTCTCCAGGACCGGGGCGATGACCAGCGGCAGGCCGTTGTGATCCCGATCCCGGGGAATCATTTCCGCCAACAAGCTCAGCTGCTTTCCTGTACAGGGGATAAAAACCAGCAAATCAAAAAGGGAGCCTTCCCTAGCAGGACAAAACTTGCCCAGGGGCTTCAAATCCTGCCCATAATTATCCGTTATCTTCCGGATTGGCGTCAGCTTGCGGATAAAGGCCGGAAAACCGTCTTTTTCTTCTCCCAGTAAAATGATGAGGACTTCCGCGCCTTCGAACATAATCCTGTTGATTTCATTTAAAATACGGGTATCGCCGAGCTGTTTAATTTTCAGCATGATACCGATTTTTTTGCTCTGTAAGCGCATCATGGAAACACCTCCCGGTGCTAATTTATGGTATGCTTTTCAGCCGGGAAGGTGTCAATGAAAAAAATTAGAGGTCGAGGAGATTTTCCAGGCCGTAAACCAGCCCTTTAAGGGAAGCAATTTTTTTAATTGCCAGTAAGACTCCGGGCATAAATGATTTGCGGTCGTAGGAATCGTGGCGGATGGTTAAAGTCTGGCCCAGTCCGCCGAAGATGACCTCCTGGTGAGCGATAAGTCCTTCCAGCCTGACACTGTGGATATGGACGTTTTCTGCTACCGCGCCCCTCGCTCCGGCGAGTTTTAAAAGCTCTTCCCGCTTTTGGGGCTCTTCGCGGCGGCCGGCGGCAATCATCTCCGCGGTCTTTAACGATGTTCCCGAAGGGGCATCGATTTTCTGGTCGTGATGCAGTTCGATAATTTCCGCATGTTTGAAATAGCGGGCAGCTAACTGGGCAAATTTCATCATCAGGACCGCTCCCAAGGCGAAGTTCGGCGCGATAAACGCGCTTAAGCCCGCTTTTTCAACCCATTCTTCAATAAGCTTAAGATCGACCTGGGTAATTCCGGTGGTGCCGACAACAGGGCGGATTCCGCAAGCCAGGGAGATTTTAATATTATCCATGACAGCCATGGGAGTTGTAAAATCTACCATAACTTGGATTTTCCCCTCGGCGAGGGCTTCGCTGCTTAAATTCCGGAGCACAATTCCCAGTTTTTTCTTTCCCAGCACTTCGCCGATATCTTCCCCAATGCCCTGGAGATCGAAAGCTCCGGCCAGTTGGAGTTCTTCATCATCCAGCACAGCTTGGCAAACTTCCCGTCCCATGCGCCCAAAAGCCCCGTTGACGGCAACATTGATTTTTTCCACTGTCAATACCCCCTGTTTTTAGCTGCTATTCGCTTAAACTCCTTTGATTGTCCTAGAAAAACCAGAAGATGTCAAGAATTCATCTAGGTTGGGCGGGGAAACTTACAAATAACGGGTTTATGAAAATTCGGCAACAAATTTTAGGGTGAAGATGCAATAGAAAAGGGGGTACCCAGGTGGTATTAAAAATCGGAATTAACGGTTTTGGCCGTATCGGCCGCGTAACATACCGCGCGCTTCTTGAAAAAGGCGGCGCGGAGGTGGTAGCTGTAAATGATCTGGCCGACAGCAGGACCCTGGCACACCTGCTCAGCTACGATTCCCTTTATGGAAAGCTTCCGTTTGAAGTTGAGGCGGAAGAAGGGGCGCTCAGGGTCAACGGGAGAGTTATTTGGACATTTCAGGAGAAGGACCCGGGGAAAATCCCCTGGGCTGAGCTTGGGGTGGAGGTTGTCGTGGAGTCTACCGGGCGCTTCCGCACGCGGGAAGAGGCCTCGCGCCACCTGGAAGGGGGGGCTTTGCGGGTTATTGTTACCGCTCCCATGAAAGATCCCGATATCACAATTGTCATGGGCGTCAATGAGGAAAAGTATAACCCCGATGTTCACAAGGTGATCTCCAATGCCTCCTGCACCACGAATGCCCTGGCCCCTGTAGTCAAGGTTCTGCAGGATTCCTTTGGGATAGAAAAAGCCCTTATCAATACTACCCATGCTTATACAAACGACCAGAGCCTGCTGGACTTTGCCCACAGGGACTTGCGCCGCGCCAGAGCGGCTTTTCTTTCCTTAATACCTACTTCAACAGGAGCAGCCCGGGCTATCGGTGATGTAATTCCCGAATTAAAAGGGCGTATTGACGGTTTTGCCGTACGCGTTCCCACTCCCACCGTGTCCCTTCTGGATATCGTCGCCCTGCTGGAAAGGGAAGTCACGGCAGAGGAGGTTAATGAAGCGCTCCGCCAGGGCGCGGAGAAGGCGCCGGAAATTCTGGCTTTCAGCATGGAGCCCCTGGTTTCGGCTGATTACCGGCGGAGTCCCTATTCCAGCGTCATTGACGGGCTCAGCACCATGGTTACCCGCGGCAATCTCGCGCGGGTCGTCACCTGGTACGACAATGAGTGGAGCTATTCCTGCCGGGTTGTTGATCTGGCGCTATTCACCCGGGAAAGGGAAAAGGAGAAGAAAGAAGCAGTTTTGGCCGGGCAGGCTTGATTTTTTTGCCTCCTGCCCTTTACTTTTTCTTTTTTTAAGCGATAAGATTTTTAGAGAGCGCATACTCCAAGTTTGGATATTTTGTGCAGGCGAAGGTGAAAAAAATGAAAGTAAATCGGCCTGAGATTATTTCCTTGATTAACAAGATTTATAAGCAGGAGCATGCCAGAGGAAAAGTTCGCTCCACCCCCTTCGGCAACAGCCGTAAGGATCGGGTTGAGTTTTCCGCCACCTTGGAATCGCTGAAAAAAGAGCTGGCACGCCTGGAAGAGATGGATACTGCCAGGGCGGAAAAGCTTGATCAGCTGGCCCGCCGCATTGAGGCGGGAGAATACGAGGTGGATGCCCGGGAGCTGGCCGACATTCTAATGGGAGTTATCAGAGAAAACCGCTTTTAGCCTGAAAAGATCATTCACAAGGAGGTGTGCCTGTTTTTCCGGGCAGGTAAACTGCCTGTTACGAAAACAGGATTTTTATGGTTGACGGAGCAAAGTTGCAGGAAATACTGCAAGAAAATGCCGATCTTTTGGAGCAAATGGTTGATCTGGAAGAAGAAACCCAGTATTTGCTCGTGCACAGCGATGCCGGGAAGCTGGAGGCATTGAACATGCGGAAAGAGAAGCTGATTACCCGCATGGCGGAGCTGGAGGAGCAGCGCAAGGGAATGTTTGCTGCGGGGACTACCCTGGAACAATATCTGGCTGCTGAAGAACCCCCAAACCGCAGGGAGCTGGAAGAGCTAAGAAAGCTTATTTTAAAAAGGCATGCCTCCCTGCAAAAAAAGTTGAGAATAAACCGCTATTTACTGCGCCATAACCTGCATTTTACCCGCCAGGCAATGAACTGCCTTTTCCCCGGGGTAAAAGATGCCGCGCTTTATGCTGCCAGCGGGGAAAAAAGCGGTCAGGTGCCGTATCCTGCAGGTCTTGTTGATTCCAACGCTTAAAAATGATTTAGGTGTAAGAAGTCGGCACCCGGAATGAGTTCCGGGAATTCGAAGGAGCGAAGAAGCCGGCTTTTAAAAAAGGAGGAGCCGTAATATGGGAAGTACCTTTGGAAGCTTTGAAATAGGCCGCCGGGGCATCCACGTGATGCAAAAGGGTTCGCAGGTTGCGGGTCAGAATATCGCCAACGCCAATACGCCGGGGTATTCACGGCAGATTATGAACCTCAAGGCCTTACGTCCGCCTGCTGTTCCGGGGGTTGAGACCCCGCCGGGCTACGGGGTGGACGTTGCGGCGATTAATCGCATCAAGAGCGAATTTTACAGCAATCAAATTCTGCAATCCTTAACCGCCCGGGATTACTGGAGCCAATTGGGAGAGACCCTGGCTGCCCTGGAAGTGATCTTTCTCGAACCCGGTGATACGGGGATCAATACATACTTAAGCGAGTTTTTTGACGCCTGGCAGGAGGTCAGCGTTAACCCGGAAAGCTACGCGGCGCGGGTCAACCTGGTGGAACAGGCCGATACCCTGTCAGGAGTAGTCCGGGAAATGTACGGCCGGCTGGAAGATATGTTCATTGATACTGAAAAAGAGATAAACGATTGCATTACTGAGATCAATGTTCTGGCCGAGGAGATTGCCAATTTAAACAAGCAAATTGTTTTCCATGAAGCACTGGGCAAGGTTTCCAATGAGCTGCTGGATGAACGGGATCTTCGTATACAGGAACTGAGCGAGCTTATTGATATCAAGGTTTTGCAAAAAGAAAACGGCGCCGTGGAAATAATGGCCGGGGGGCGCACCCTTCTCCATGACGATCTCTTTTTTCCGCTGGAAAAAGTAATAGTTTTTAACGAGGAAACGCGGGAAAGGGAATTTTCGATTCAGAACAACTTTAAGTTCAAGGTAAACCCCCTGGGAGGAAAACTGCAAGGCCTGCTGGAGACCTTTAACGAAGTCCTGCCTTTTTACAGGGCTGCTATGGACGACCTCGCCTATCATCTGGTCCGGGAGGTCAACCGCGTTCACCGGGAGGGCTTCGGACTTGAAGGGAGCACGGGGCTTAATTTTTTTGAGCCCTGGGAAGATCCCATGCCCGGGGACGTAATTATCTCAGGTTTTGAGGCCGACCCGGGGGGCAATATTACCTCCCTCGGCTTTCCTCCGGGAATCCCGGACAGCAGGAAACTTTTGGACGGAGAGTACCGACTGGAAACCGAAGTCGGTTATAACGGGGTGTCAACAGCTGAAACAGTTTCCTCATACAGCCGCAACGGACAAGCCCTTGTCAGCGGGGTTGATGTAGCCGTTGACAACGAGCTTAATTCCTCCATATTCTTCGAAGTCACCAAATTGGACGGAGAGGACATCTACCTTCACTACAGCTACATCCATACAAAAGTTAACGGCGATGGTGAGCTGCAAACCAATGCAGATGAAGGGATAAAAAAATTAAAGGCCGGGGATAACGCAGGTGTTGCCTTTGGTTCCGGTGATGGCTGGACGCTGGAGCTGAATATTACTCTTGAAGATATCCTGAATTTTTCCGAAGGCGATAAATTTATTATCCAAGTCTCAGCAGCAGGAAGCGGATCGGATCGGATCAGGCTGGAAAGCACGGATGGGGTAAAGGCGGTTTATGCAATAACTGCCGCAAGCGGGGCCTTCGAGGGAGAGCAGGAGCTGCAATTTTTCCAGCTCGACGAATCAACCGGAGAACATAGAAAAGTAAGTCTTATTATCGGGGTGAACGGCCTGACGACAGCGGATGCCGCTGTATTTACAGTGGGACCGTTTCAGCCGGAACATCCAAGGGAATACATCTATCAGGCTGCTGCCAACTTAAAAGTAAACCCTTATCTCATAGAGAATAAGGACGCTGTTGCTGCAGCGGGAAAAGACCGCGCTCCCGGAGACGGTGCCAATGCCCTGGAGATCGCACGCCTGCGTGAGAAGTTGATCGAAGGGTTAGGTAATACAACCTTTGAAGATTTTTTCCGGGGTCTCATGGTCGACTTGGGTGTTCAGGGCAGGGAGGCCCAGCGCTTGGAGTACAATATGAACGCTATTTACGAAAACATGGCGGAGCAGGCGGAAGCTGTCTCCGGCGTTTCCCTGGATGATGAAATGCTTAGCATGATCCAGTTTCAGCACTCCTATAACGCGGCAGCGAAATTTTTAAGCATCATTGACCAGATGCTGGAGACTTTAATCAACGAAATAAGGTAGAGGGAGGGTTCGACTCGTGCGTATTACTCACCGCATATTGGCCCAATCGGTTACACGGAATCTGCAGCATAATTTGCGTTCTTTGAACAGGCGCTCCAATCAGCTCTCCACCGGGCGCTTATTCAGCCGCCCTTCAGAAGATCCCGCCGGAACCTATAAAGTAATGAAACTTTCGGGGACCGGGCTGGCTCGCAACACACAGTATTTACGCAATATCGGAGAGGGCCTTTCCTGGCTGACCATGACCGACGATACTCTGGCTGAGGCAATCGATGTCGTTCACAGGCTGCGGGAGCTGGCGGTGTACAGCGCCAATTCCATCCACTCCCCGGAAGACCGCCGGGCTATGGTTCCCGAAGTCAGGCAGCTCTTAGAACAACTGATCGGAATTGGAAATACGGAGCTGGCAGGCCTGTATATTTTTGGCGGGCACCAGACTGAAGAAAAGCCTTACAAAATTGCCGGGTCAAAGGGAGAGATTCTCCAACCTCCCTGGTTTAACAAAAATTCCGGCCTCGTCGCCGGGCAAAACGGCATTGGTATCGGCCTAAACAACCTTGCATCGGGTACGTACGCGGTCAGCACCGGTGTCGAATCTATATCCGCAGCTACTTCCGGCGTTGCCGCTGCCGCTGCTATTACAGCTGAGTACCTAAGCGGGGAAAGAGAAGGATTTTTCGGCACTAAGAATATCACCTTCACCCTGAACAGCCTTAAGGACACGAACGGCTCTGTGGCGCTGGAGGTGCTGGATGCTACCCGTTATCAGGACCTTACCGACGCCCAGAAGGCAGCTGTTGGCCCGGGAGAGGAAAATGACCGCATCATCCGCCTGGGGGTTCGTTATTATCTTTATGATCTGAACGGAAATCCACAGGAAGGATCGTACGGGTTTGAGAATAAGGTTGAGGAGGAGATTTACCTTAATTTAAACAGGCTGCATCTTGGAGATCAGATTATTTCCTTTACTGTCGGCCCTTCCGGTGAAAAACTGGAGCTGGCCATTGCCGCACCGGAAGCTTTGACCTTTGAACACGATATCCCCCTGGCGGGGGACAAGCTGGTCCTGCAGTTAACGCCGCTTTTTCCCGCCGCTGACGGCACTTATGACCGCTTCACCTTCCACAAGAATTACGGGGCCGCGGATGAAAACGGCCGGTCCTCTACCGGGATCCGTTTGGACTGGTATTTTTATGACGGAAAGTTGGATCCGGAACCGCCGCAGACGACCAAAACTACGACATTAAAGTTTTTTGATATTGACAGCATAACAGGCGAGCTGATAACCTGCGCTATTGAACCTGAATTTTCTAAATTTGGCTCTGCCGACGGCAAGGATACTTACTGGGATATGGACAGCCTGCATGGTCAGGTTGCCGACGAAGAACTGGCAGACCGCCCGGCAGCTATTTTTACCTATATTTCTCCGGGTGTTCCCTATTATGTTGGCGACAGCTTCAATAGAATGGTGGAATTTTCTCCCCAGCTGACCGTTCCCACCAGCATTACCGGAATAGAGGCTTTTGGTGAAAATGAGATTTTCCAGTCTGTCCTGAGAATGGAAAAAGCCCTGCTGCATAATAACCAGTTTGCTCTGGGAGGGTCTGTTCTGGAGGATCTGGAAAAAAACCTGGATCGCTTGTTAAAATGTCGCTCCGAAGTTGGGGCGAGGATGGAACGCTTGCTCACTACAGAAGGGAGTATCGAAAGCGAGCAGATTTACCTGAAAGAACTGCGCAGTAAAGTAGAGGACATCGATATGGCTGAGGCCATTACCGAGTTTATGATGCAGGAAAATGCCTATCAGGCTGCCCTTGCCACCGGGGCCCGCATTGTTTACCCCAGCCTGATAGATTTCCTGCGATAGAAGGACGGAATTTCTTATGCATAATACTACTGATACAGCAAAAACAGAACGAAACAGCCAGGCGCCCGGTACGGTAAATCCGCTGGGGAAATCCGGCGGCGGGCCTATTTTTTTTAAGAAGGGCCTTCCGGGCTTGGGTAAAAGCCGGCATTTTATTCTGCAGATTATTGAAAGCAATCCTTTTTTTTATTACCTCAGGTCTATGGAAGAGGAAGAGGTTGGCCTTATTCTCGTGGACCCCTTTCCCTGTTTTCCCGGCTATAACCTTGAACTGCCGGAGGCGGAGCAAAAAGAGCTTGAACTGGAGAAAGAGGAAGACGTCCTTGTTTTTACCACAGTCACAATTCTGGGGGAAAACAAGATGACAACAAACCTGGCTGCCCCAATTATCATTAATGCCAAAAAAAGAGTTGCCAAGCAGATTATCCTTGCCGAGAGGATTGAACAGATGCGCACACCTCTGCCCCTTTCTTGACTTTTTTTTACATGCAACATATAATGAACATAAGTCCGGGGAAAGGTGGACGCAAGGATGCTGGTGCTGACCCGAAAAAGAGGGCAGAGTATTATGCTGGGGGATGAGATCGAGATCAGCATTGTGGAAGTGAACGGTGATGCTGTCCGCATCGGCATTAAGGCTCCCAAGGAACTGACCATTTATCGCCGGGAGATCTATGAGGCCATCCAGGAGGAAAATATTCGCGCCGCCAAAGCTGCAGCAGAGCTGGCGGCAAAATTAAAGAATATAGCTCCCCGGGCTCCCAAAAGGTAAATGCTAAGAAAATAACGGAGTGTTGGTTATGCGGATTACTGCACTTCACAATCTACGCGAGCCGGGTTTGATCCCCAATGGTTTTCAAAAAGAAGATGCGCCCGCCGCGGCGCCCGACCAGGCCTGGCAGCCGGAGATGCGCAACAGATCTGAGGCGATGACGGATACCAGACACAATGTTGAATACCTTAATCCCCGCGTGCATCTGGAAGTTAACGCGGCAAACCGGACTTCCGTAACAGACCGCTCCTCTTTAGAGATGGGCCGTGAAAGGGAAAATATTCGCAGCCGTGAAAAGGCAGAGAAAAGCGCCGAATTTGAGAGGCGGATTGCTGAATATGAACAACTGCTGAGGTTTTTGTGGGAGAAAGCAAAAAGAGCCGGTTATTTTAACTCCACGGCAAGAAAAAACGGTGAAGGACAAGGGGCGGGACAAGCTGCCCGCGACGTGCCTTCCGGCATGGACAGTATGCCCGAAAACCGTATAAAAACGGCGGATTTGTCTTTGCAGCAGGAAACGCGGCAATTTGACTATTATTTTCACCGGGGTGTAGAAGCTTACAGCCGCATGCAGAAAGAGGCGCAGGTAAATTCTGTGCTGTATGAAATATAACGGCGTTATATTTTCTCTTTGGAGTCGTAGAGCAACCCGAGAACCCTTTGCTGCTGAAGATTATTTTTCGCTACCACGGCCATAAAGTTTTCCTGCCGAAGCTGGTATTTTACCGCGCTCAAGGATTCCCGAACATGAGCGGCATTGCCGGAGAGGGATTCGCTGGTAGCGAGGTTTTCCTGGGCAACGGAAAGGTACTCCAGGGTCTGCTTAAGGCTGTTAACCCTGCTTTCCAAATTGTTGCGCTGCCTGGAGATCCGGGAAATTGCCGTGTTAAGCTGTCTGAGAGAATTGCTGATGCGTATTGAGTCCACTGTATTGGCGGCGTCACTTTGACCGGAATCGGAAACCACGGCACCCGCCTCTTCTCCAAGGGAAAGAAAAACCCCGCGCATACCCTCTAAAAAAGATTCAGTTTTTTGCAGTTTTTTGTCTTCTACCTGCAGCCGGGTGATTTCCTCCTGTACATAGGAAATTGCCTGGTTAGCGTCAGGAATCCGCGGCGTAGCATTACCCGGATTTATCCCTTCCTTAGCCGTGCAATCCGTGGTTTCCGGAATTTCATTCCCTTTTATCCCGCCCTGTTCCAGCGATCTGGATGCCTTTTCAGGGCTGCTCTTTTTTTCCCGCCAAGTCTGCAGCGCGGGCTTGCTGTTGTAAATACGGACCACTTTTCTTCCCTCCCTAGAAGAAAATTCTTCCCTGATTAGCTGTGAAGTTTAAAACGATGTCCGCATGTCTGCCGGGTCTCCTACCCGGCTTATGATGAACATTTCCACCTCTTTAAGCTATTAAGCTCAACTATAAGCAATGATTTACTGATGCGGAAGAATTATACCACAGGGTTAAGAAAAAGAAAAGAAAAAAATGAGAAATCTCAATTTTTTTTCTTAGACGATGGAACCATCCCCCTGCTTCAAAAATGCTTCACTTGCCCTGAAAAAAAAATTTCAAAAGTGTGCTTAAAACAAAGTCCTTTTTGCCGATAACTCTTTTGAAAAGGCATGGACGCCGCAACTTTTTCACCATGGACGGTGAAAAACAACTGCATATAACCAGGCAGGCAACAATGTTTAAGCCATCTTTTGGAGCCGTAAGACACCTTGGGGTTTTTCCCCGGGAAAAACAGTAAGCCTGCCGGAAGAGCACAGCCGCGTCCTGCCCTGCCGGACAAAAGTTTCCGGAAAAGAGTAGAGCGGTTTTTTTATTGGCAAAAGTTTTCAAAGGCAACATGTGAAAGGAGGCCCGTTTTTAAACACTGTTTTAAATTTAGCTTTTCTCTTGACGGCAAGGATGCCGAATTAACTAATTCATCAGGGAGGATGAAGAGAAATGAGAATTAACCAGAACATTGCCGCGCTTAACGCGTACCGGCACCTCAGCATCACCGACAGTCGCCTCAACCGTTCCTTGGAAAGACTTTCCTCAGGGCTGCGCATCAATCGGGCCGCGGATGACGCGGCCGGCCTGGCCATCAGCGAAAAAATGCGCGCCCAGATCCGCGGCCTGCGCATGGCTTTGCGCAATGCCCAGGACGGCATCTCCCTCATTCAGACGGCAGAAGGAGCCATCAACGAAATACACTCTATGCTGCAGCGCATGAGAGAGCTGGCCGTACAGGCTGCCAATGAGACCTACACCTCCAGCGATCGCGTGGAAATTCAAAAAGAAATTGACCAGCTTAAAGACGAAATCGACCGCATCTCCAACACCACCGAGTTCAACACCCGGAAGCTCCTGGACGGCTCTTCCTCAGCCATTGTTTCGTCAGACAGGCTGAGCACACACGTTTATATGCGCGACGGCCTGCGCTATGTAGACCAGTTCGGCCAAAAGTTCCAGGGCGGCGGAAACTACCGCATTGAGATCAAAGCCGAAAAAGTAGGCAACGCCCAGGTGCAGAAAAGCAATATCTTTATGATCAAGCACGATGTGGGAGCGGTGCAGGATGTGGAGATAAACAGGCAATCCGGCATCATAGATCTTGCTGCCCGCGGCCTGCAGTACGGGAACTATGAGGTTGTTACAGAAACCGGTGCAGCTGCTTCCTCGTCTGCTCAACTTACCCAGCAGTATCTGCAAGGGACAGCAATGGATATATTTGGCGGCTCAGGCTTTACGGTGACTGACGGAGCAGAAAACAATGCTTCCATACTCTTCGAGGTGACCGGCGTTGATCTCGGAGCAACTTCTGCTGATGGGACCATAACCTTTTCCATTACCAGCCACCAATATGATGCAGATGGTAATTACAGTTCTTTTCGTCTGAGCGGGCAAACTGTAAGTTTATCTACAACAAGTACCATTAATATAGGAGATATTACTATTTCTATCGATGATGCAGGCGGTATAATTGCCGGAGACATAGTTGTCGGTGACAAGGCAGTAATAAATGTTCGCGGAAATACTGCCAGCGCGGATCTGATTACGGTTAATTATGAGCATTATGAGCCTGAAATTGTAACAGGAACAGTAGCTCATAAATGGGCTTTTAATGGAGATGCCCTGAACAAAAGCACGTCGCCGCTTCGCTTTTTTACCTTGGACCTTTACTCAGGCAGTTCTACTTTCGGCCAGGCATTTGACGGTGAGATTGCTCTTACTATTGACGAACTGAAGGGCGCCAATCCCGCCGCGGAGTTCACCTATGCTTCGGGCCTGGGGAAGCTGGCCGATATTAATACGCGCCTTTACGATATCCGCGAGTTTTGGGATAAAAGTGGCCGCTTTTTGCTGGAAAGCCCCCAGACGATTTATATTGTCCAGGGAGACGGCACCAAATCCTTTTTTACCATTGACCAGAACGATACTTTGGGCACCCTACGGGCCAAGATCAACAAAGCAATCAGCGAAGATTTAAACCAGAAACGTTATCTTGACGAGAGCATGGAAGATAGTTTTGTTTCTTATGTGACAGGGAGTATTAAAGAAGAAGGGACCCACATCTCCACCGAGGGGACGCTGGTGGTCCGCAGCGTAATACCAGGCCGCCAGGGCGAGCTCAACATCTTCGGCCATGCCGATATTATCAATGCCCTTGGTTTTGCCACCATACAGCAATCCTCGGAAACGATTTTCAACATTAAAGTGACAAACGCTCACGATGCCACTGAAGTGATCGCCAACGACATACAGATTTCCAGTAATCTGCTCGTTGGTATTGTTCATCCCTATGTGGATGTAGAGTTTGATCCCCTGGCAGGTATCGGCGTGGTAAATGGATATGACGACAAAAAGGCCTTTGCCACGATAGCCGATGTAAATCCCCATATTACCTATATTCATCTCAAGGACAGCACCATGGTCTTCCAGATCGGCCCCAATCCCGGGCAGGATGTGGGAGCTGCCATCGGCCGCCTCGATTCCTGGGCTCTCGGAGTGCGCGGCATTTCCGTCACAGACCGGGATAAAGCCAACAAGGCCATGGATGCCTTGGATCGGGCTATGGACCTGGTTTCCAGCGAGCGCTCCAAATTGGGTGCCATGCAAAACAGGCTTGAACATACCGTAAACAGCTTGGGAGTAGCCATCGAAAACCTTACAGCTTCCGAGTCGCGCATCCGCGACCTGGATATCGCCGAAGAAATGGTGGAACTGACCCGCAATCAGATCCTGATCCAGGCAGGCACGGCCATGCTCGCCCAGGCCAACATGAAGCCGCAGTCCATCATGAAACTGCTGGGATAAGAAGCAGGTGAGCTTTATTTTAAGAAAAAAAATGGGAATCTTCCTCTGAAAGATATAAAGGAAATAGGGACATTCCTCTGCAAGAGGTGTGTCCATACCAAAACAATCAATCGGCAGGAAGCCAACTAACTATCAAGGAGGATAAAACATGCTGGTTCTTAAGCGAAAAATTGAAGAAAGCATTACTATTGCCAGCAAAATCCGGGTAAAGGTCCTCTCCATTGCCGGAGAGAGCGTCCACCTTGGAATAGATGCACCCCGGGAAATTCAGGTTTTACGCACGGAAAACCTGAAAAAAAAGAAAACGAGAAAATAAAATAGTGCAATCTAAAGTTTAAAACAAAACGGATCAATAAGCATAAAGGGTTTTTGGCGCTTGCCTAAAAGCACCAAAAACCCTTTTGCATTGTGGAGGCTGTAAGGGGCTTTTAAGGCGGAAAAGCTCAATTTGTGTTGCCATTACTTTGGGCTCAGGGAGGAGGAGATGCGGTGTTTTGATGTTTAAGCAAAAAGAAGCCTTCCCCTTGGTTGAGGAATTGTCCTTCCCAACTCTTTTGCTGTATCTATCCATTCCTTAATAACTGTTTCCACATTTGCCAATGCTTCCTGATATGATTGTCCATCCGAGGCGCATCCAGGAAGCTCAGGAACCTCAGCAATAAAAGCCTTGTCTTCCTCGCTCCAGTAAATAATAACTTCATATTTAAACATCTTCATTTCCTCCTAATTTGTATTTTAAAATAAGATTACGAACCTGTTTTACCTGATATGGTTTTGCTTTAGATTTTTTGGGTTGCAAATTTAAAATTTCCTCAATACCGGTTGCATAAAAAATGTGATGACTCCCTTGTATACGTTCACTAAAGCCAAGAGCTTTTAATAATTGACAAAGATCTTCAAAGGCAATATTATTATCAGATGTTCCTTGCAAGATATCTTTTAATATTTTTTCAGTTTTTTTCATGGCAAATTGTCTCAAGGAGATTATAATTATTTTACCACATACATTAGAATAATTAAACTTAAAAATGAATCTATTAATTTTCTTTTCCACCCTTAACTTTTCCCTTGATCCGGACGATAATAGAGATGGGAAAGGTACTTTATTTAGAACTTTTTCTTTCCGGCGGAAGTCCGGCGGCAAGACGGGCCCCAAGGATTGGCGGCCGGGATTTGCCGAGCCGGCTTCAAAAGCGGTTAGAAAAAGCGGCCTTTTCCGCTCGGGTGACGGAGCACCTGAAAATTATCTCACGGATGGAGCCGTTGAGGGTAAAATGGAGTTTACCCGGCGGCTCTTTATATTTATAATAGGCAGGGAAGGCGTTGTAACCGTCCCCCTGCTGCGCTCGGCAAGGATGCCAGTGCCAATCATGGAGGAAAGGGGCTAAAAAAATGTTGGTGCTTCGTCGCAAAATTGAGGAAGGGATCCTTATTGACGGACGGATTACAGTTAAAATTCTCGGTATCGATGGAGATAGTATCAAAATAGGGGTGGAGGCACCCCGGGATGTCCCGGTTTTCCGCAGCGAGGTCAAGGAACCAAAAACATTGGTAACTGCTCAGAGGTTAATGTATAAGTGAAGCTGCGGGGACGGTTCGAGCGTCTCCGCAGCGAAGCGAAGGACCAAAGGGAAGGCGATGGAACCGTCCCCCTGCTTCACAGACAGATTATCTCTTAGACTGAGCAATTACAAACATTAAATAAGATTGTGCCACAGTAAATTTAATAAAAATGCCGTGTCAAGGATGACGTGGTTTAAAGAGACGGAAGGAGCCGTATCGTCTGTTGGCGGTACGGCTTTGTTTCTCTTGCAACATGGACGGAGCCATTGGAAACATCTACTGTTTCCAGGCTCTTTTTTTCCCCTTAGGGACATACCTCCGCAGGAGGTGTGTCCCTGGACCTTAATGTAAAACATTCCTCCGCAGGAGGTGTGTCCCCGCACCTTAGTGGTAATAAAGGAGTTGTTTTGAAATGGATACAAAAAATTTGCAGCCTCACCTTTACCCGGGAATATTGACAGCAGAAATAAAGGCCACCGTCAACCGGGTTGCCGTCGCCGCAGCCAGGGAGAGCGGCGAGAAGCTGGCCGGCAGTTTTAACGGCGATTTTGTCAGCTTTGCTAAAATACTGGCTAAAGAAAACGAGAAACAGCGCAAAATGCAGGACTTAAAGCACGGATCCAGGGAAGAGCTGAAAAAAGCGCAACCGCTCTAGCTTTCCTTTTAATTGGAGCTGGTTTAGTAAAGGAGCCGAACAGGCCTAAGATCTGTTCGGATGAAATAAAGCAAAGAATGAACCAAAAGGCAAGGATGCCAGGTAAATCAAGGAGGATGAAAGACAATGAGAATTAACCAGAACATTTCCGCATTAAACGCCTATCGGAACCTTGTGGGGACCGATAATCGCCTGAGCAAATCCTTGGAGCGCCTCTCCTCAGGCTTGCGCATCAACAGGGCCTCTGACGACGCTGCGGGCCTGGCCATCAGCGAGAAGATGCGTGCCCAGATCCGGGGCCTCAACCAGGCCATCCGCAACGCACAGGACGCCATCAGCCTCATCCAGACCGCTGAAGGAGCCCTTAACGAGACCCACAGCATCCTGCAGCGCATGCGCGAGCTTTCCGTGCAGGCTGCCAATGACACCCTGACAGCCTCCGACCGCCAGGAGATCCAGAAAGAGATCGACCAGCTCATTACAGAGATCGACCGTATCGGCAACACCACCGAATTCAACACCAAGAAACTGCTTGACGGCACCACTGCCGCCCTCTATAGCACCGACAAGCTGACCACCAAGGTCTTCATGCGCGACGGCCTGCGCGTTGTCGATCAATTTGGCCAGAAGGCCCCCGGCGGCGGCAACTACAGATTGGACATCCAGGCCAAAGCCGGTGTCGCCCAGGTACAGAAGACCGATATCATGCGCGTCAAGCACGGCAATATAACCGAGAACACGGATATGGGCTGGAACCAGGCGG
>Ga0209537_1000434_pt1 | contig 50773 bp, 47 predicted proteins | sample BioPla4DNA1_FD_187698 | JGI IMG/M metagenome (GOLD analysis project Ga0209537, IMG submission 187698) | Biogas fermentation microbial communities from Germany - Plant 4 DNA1 (SPAdes) (version 2) | ecosystem: Engineered > Bioreactor > Anaerobic > Digestate | place: Bielefeld, North... | reverse complement strand
CGGATGTTATAGTTGTATCTTTATCCACTATTATTGGTTTTGACTTCTTAACCCAACCAGTTATTGTTGATTTTGATATGCCATACTCGCTGCTTAGCTCTGCCAAACTCTTACCAGAGTTATAGAGCTCTATAATTGTATTTCTAAATTCTTCTGTATATTTATTTTGACCTTTTGCCATATAGACACTTCCTTCCCTTTTTTTATTTTAAAGCGTTCGAGTTTTCGTGTCTACAATATTATACTAACACCATTACAAAAAGGGCATTGTACAATACTAACAGTATATGTCAACGCTATTTTGAAAAGTATTTTCCTATTATTATTAATTGTAGCATTCAGAGAGAAAGAATAAAGAACAATTTTAATGAGTTTATTAGCAAACTTAATAAAAGATATATTGCTGAAATAAAATGTACAGGTGTAGTGTTTATCTTGGCAAGATTTAAAGATGAAGTTGACTTGAAGTCATTGGAATATGAATTAGATGAAGAAGGTATTAAAATCCAGTTTATTTACAAAAGTTATCCAATGATGAAAGGAAATTGGATAAGAATATCAGCAGGAAGACGAGAAGACTTATTGAAACTTGCAACTATAATTAATAAATTCATGGAGAAAGTGGTATAGTATGGAAATATCAGCGAGCAATTTTAATATAAATGAGTATGAAATACAGCTAGCAAAGTTTTTGGCTGATATTGAAGAAAAAACAAACAGTGTGTATGAGGAATTTAACAAACAGGTGTTTATAGCATGCAAAAAGAATTATGAACAAATCTTTGAACCCATAACTGGGGGAATAAGAATTTATGATTATGAATGGGCTCTTGATAATAGTCCATTCAAAGATTTATTTAGTATTAAAAAAGAAGATTCTTTATATTATGCAATGCATCTTGATGATTCTGTTTTATTGAGAGGATCAGAAGTGTATTATTATTTGGTATGCTATAAAGAGCAAAGAAAAAATCCAACTACTAGACAATTACGAAAGTGGAAAGAAAATATATTAGAGTTTATAGATAAAGTTAATATTGCTATTTTGAAAGTTAAAAATGGTGGAAACATATTAAACCGATTTTTAATTAAAAAGTATATATTAGGAATTCTAGATCATATGAGAAGTTACATACTTATATGTTTTAATTCGGAAATGGTTGTACACAATTGTGAAAGTAGTAACTTTGTAGCTTATGTATCAGAAAATGGTAGTTTGGATAATTACTTTCAAAAATTATTAGTTTGTTATGAAATGTTTGAAACGTTATTATTTAATGAAGATTATGATTTGAAACTTATTCTTGAAAAATTATTTGACTTGGTAGAAGATTGCAGGAATATAATTGAATGTGTTTTTGAAAAAGTAATAGAAAAGGATAATGAGACACTTAATGGAAAATGCTTTAAATTACACCGAGAAGCAGATAGCTTTGTTGAAAATTATGTAACCATAAGATATGCTGCATCTATACTGAAACAAAATAATGGTGGAGCTTCTTCAAATAAAACAAACATATATGGTATTTTAAGTGGTGCAATTGAATTTCCAGCCTTATTTTATTATTTTTGCGGAAGAGAGAAATATTCGTACTACTATGTTAATATAAGTGGAGATTACCTGCAACGACATGGGTATATGTCTGGTGAAACAAATGTGAAAGAGAATTCTAATTTTATAAGAAATGGAATATTACTTGATGATAATACTATGACTGGTACAACTTTAGAAATCGCAACTAATTATATTAGCGAAAATTGTGATTGTAATATAAAACTATTCTTTTTGCTTCGTCATCCAGAGATAAATAGAATTCCACAAATGAAAGCTTACAATAAAGCTGTATCCGTTGATTTTCTAAAGAAATCATGCATAGGGTTAATTAACCATTCCCCATACTCTAAAATTAAGTATGAAACAAATTATTATGGAGAATATTTAGATGAGTTGGGTGTTTTTACTTTGACAGGTGAGTTTTTTTTACGGTACTTGTTCAAAAATGGATTGTACGGTAAAAATAGTGAGGTTGATAGAGTTGGATTATGTAGACAGCAATAGAAGAATTGTTAGTTTAGATGACTTAGATAGAAAAGAATCATATGAGTTTTTTTCTAAATTTCAGAAATCATATTATGGAATTGGAACAACTCTATGTATAGATGGAGTATTACACTATAAGAAAAAATACGGAGTTTCATTTTATTGTATTATGTCATATGCACTTCTAAAAGCATGTAACAAAGCAATTAACTTTAGATATAGAAGAGAAGGGGAAATTATCTATTTATATGACAATATTGCATGTAGTTGTACAATACTAAATAAAGATAAGAATATTGAATTTACTAATTGTATTTACTATGATGAAGATATAAAAAGATATCAGATTGAATTCGAAAAAAAGAAACAAGAGGCATATGAAGGAAAAAAACAATCGGATTTAAAAAATAAGCTTAATTTGATATATATATCCGCAATGCCATGGTTTAATATACGATATATGGATAATGTAAGAGCAGATACAAGGGATGATACAATACCAAGATTTACTTATGGAAAATATTTTGTTTTGAATGGCAGTTACTATTTGGACTTATCTATGGAAATGAGTCATTTATTTGTGGATGGCTATCATGTCCATCTACTGATTAGTCAATTGGAAGAGATTTTTGATGAATTAAAAAATCTGTAAATATTTTCAAAAAAGAGAGAATGAAAAATATGAAGATAGGTTTTGATTTAGATGATGTTTTATGTGATACATATTCTATCATTTTGGAAGAATCACTTAGATATCATTGTGAGGTTTTGAAAAGAAAAGCAATAAAAAGAAATATTTTTGAAAGTAAGGGGGATTACTTTTATTTTGCAAAATCCTTAAGATGGGGCGATAAGGAAACAGAAGATTTTTTTTATGATTTTTATCCTGAATTTCTAAAAAGGTGTATACCATACGATGGAGTAGTTGATATACTAAAGAAATTAATTAATCGTGGAAATGAAGTGCATATTATTACAGCTCGGGAACGTAGAATAAATGAAGATGTTTTTAGAATTACTGAAGATTGGCTAATAAAATGGGGAATTTCTTATAACTATTTAAATTTAGGGGAAAAAGATAAAAGTGAATATATTAAAAAAAATGGAATAGACATCTTTGTTGATGATTCTTGGGATAATTGTAAAAAAGTATATAAAAATACTGGATGTAAGGTATTTCATATGATCTGTCCGTACAATAAATATGGAGAATATGATTATAACAAATATGAAATCATACCAATAACTCAATTATCAGAAATGAAGTTTTAATAACGTATTGCTACTGATTTATTGATTAGTATCATTGGACTTTTTATTAATTCATTGAGGTGCTGGTTGTAAGTGTTATATTTAAAAAGAGAACACTTCTGCTGGTACCTTTTTTCTTATATCATGTATCTTTTTTGTATAAATCTTTATTGTTTTTATTAGTATTTTAGTTTCATTTTTGGCCTTTAGCTTTATTATTTCCCATTTAATTTTTAGTAAATTAGAAGTAGCCTTTAAAAATCAACTGGTAATAATAACTAATCTAAAATTAAACATATCTAATTGGTTTTATGGAAATCAGTAATCAAAATGTTGAGAAGAAAATTAAATTTAATCACAATAGTTGTTATGAGTATGCATTAATTAATGAAGAGGAACATAAGATTATCTATGTATTTACTTAATTTGTTAATGAGAAAAATATTAAGTTCGATAAAAAGTATCTGTCAAAGAATTTTGCTAGTGGGGAAAGTAAGGAGTCTTTCAGTATCTATTATACTTATAAGCATGGTATTGCTGGGTACTTTGAAAGACATAAACAATAAGTTATTAATACTGATAAGTGTTTCTCGAGAAACTTCTGCAAATTTAATTTTATCGATGTTTTACCTTATTAAACTTTATAAGAATAGTTATAAATTTAAGAAAAACTACAAAATAATGCTTATTGCTCTATAGTAATATTACATTTTATCAAAAAAAAGTATTGTAAACGTTTGCTAAAACAGGGTGCTTTGTGCTATTATATTATTGTAAAGGTTTTAAATTTTAGGAGGGATAAGATGAAATTAGCAAAAAAGAAAATGTTGGCAGTCTTTTTGGCTTTTGCTATGATACTTACTTTTTTTCCTATTAAAAAGATAGAACCAAAGGCTGAAACTGCACAACAAGCTAATGCGGTTGTTAAAATCCATTACAAAAGAGATGACAATAATTATGAAGGTTGGAATCTCTGGGTATGGGATAAGGCCAATAATGGAGGTGGATCCGTCTATGAGTTTATTGGACAAGATGATGACGGAGCATTTGCTGTTATTGAAATGCCTACAACAGCTGTAGGTATTATTGTTAGGACAAATGATTGGGCAAAGGATACAGGTGATGTTATTATAGATACTTCTGATGGAGATAAGGATGTATACATAACATCTACAGGCAATGCTGATACAGCTAAGATTGAAATTAAGCCATTACAGTTTAATTATGATACTGTTAATGTTAAGGTTCACTATTACAGATTTGATGAAGACTACACCAATTGGGACATTTGGGCTTGGGTTGAAGATAGTAACAAAGAAGGCCATGGTGGAGCTAACTATGTGTTTACAGGTAGTGATAGCTATGGTAAAGTAACTTCCATTACTTATAATGACATGCAAGGAATAGGAAAGATTGGATTTATTGTTAGAAAAAATGATTGGTCCGATAGAGAAAAGACTGATCTTAATGGTGGTGATAGAATAATAAATCTAGCTTATGCCGATAAAAATGGTAATGTTGATGTTTATGTACTTCAAAAAGAACCTAAAACTTTCTATGCAGAAAGCCAGGTTGATAGATCAAGAAAGGTACTAACTGCAAGAATGGATTCTCTTAATGAAATATACTTCGAAGTTAATGTACCTGTAGATAATAAGGATTTAGTAACTTTAAAAGAAGGGGAAGAGGTTGTAACTGCTGAGGTAACTCTAAGCGATAATAGAAGAAGCGGTACTATAAAGACTGCAAACAACCTTGATATGACTAAAAAGTATACTATTTATGTTGACCAGTATCAAGAAAAAATAGTTTCCTTAGGAAAGGTTATGGGAAGCGAAGGCTTCAAAAATTTATATCATTATGATGGAGAATTAGGTGCTATTTACACTAAGGAAAAAACAACTTTCAAGGTTTGGGCACCTACTGCTGAAAATGTTTCCTTAAAGCTATATAGACAAGGAATAGGTGGAGATGCTTTTGAAGTAATCAGTATGACTAGAGGAGATAAAGGGGTTTGGTCTGCTGAAAAAACTGGAGATATGGCTGGAACCTTCTATACCTATGAAGTAACAGTAGCTGGTGAAACAAAGGAAACTCAGGACGTATATTCAAAGGCTGTTGGAGTTAATGGAGATAGAAGCATGGTTGTAGACCTATCTACTACTAATCCTGAAGGATGGAATGCAGATAAGGGACCTAGTGTTAAAAATCAAACTGATGCAATAATCTATGAGGTTCATATAAGAGATATATCAATGGACCCAGATTCAGGAATACAGCTTAAAGGAACATATAAAGGCTTTGTTGAAGAAGGTACAAAGAGCACTGAAGGTGAAGCTACAGGAATAGATCACCTTAAGGAAATGGGAGTAACTCATGTTCACATTCTTCCTATGTATGATTACGCTACTGTAGATGAAACTAGGATGAATGATGAAAATTATAATAAGTTTAACTGGGGTTATGATCCTAAGAACTATCAAGTTCCAGAAGGAAGTTATTCTACAGATCCTTATTCAGGAACCTTAAGAATAGAAGAAATGAAGGAAATGATCAAGGCATTACACGATGCTGGTATCGGTGTAATAATGGATAGTGTATATAATCACACTTATTCATTAGAAGATTCCTGCTTCACAAAAACTGTACCAGGCTACTATTATAGACAGAACGAAGATGGAACCGTTGCTAGTACTTCTGGTTGCGGAAATGATACAGCTTCAGAAAGATCCATGTACAGAAAATACATGATTGACTCTGTAACTTATTGGGCTAAAGAATACCACATAGACGGTTTTAGATTCGATCTTATGGGTATTCACGATATAGAAACTATGAATTTAATAAGAGAAGCTTTGGATGAGATAAATCCAGAGATCTTAATGTATGGAGAAGGTTGGGATTTAGGTAATGTACTACCTCAGGATCAAGAAGCGCTAAAGGTTAACATGAAGAGAATGAATACTAGAATTGCTGCCTTTAGCGATGATATGAGAGATGGTTTAAAGGGACATGTATTCACAGCAGATTCCGGTGGCTTTGTAAACTACAATGGAAAGTGGAATAAAGACGATGGAACTCCTTACACTATGGCAGAATTAAAGGAGCTTGTTAAATTTGGTATTGTTGCATCAACCTATCACGATGGTGTAGACTACAGCAAGATCTACTATAGCTCAGAACCATGGGCTAAGGAACCAACACAAACTGTTAACTATGTTTCATGCCACGACAATAATACTCTTTGGGATAGAATTTGGTTATCACAACCTAATGCATCTGAAGAAGAAAGAATTAAAATGGACAAGATGGCTAACTTCTTCGTTTTAACTTCACAAGGTATAGCCTTCATACATGCTGGAGAAGAAATGCTTAGAACAAAGCAATCATCAAGATTCAACGCAGAAGATGGTATTACTACAGAAGACTTTGTTGATAACAGCTACAATTCTCCAGACAGTGTAAACTTAATAGATTGGTCAAGAAAGAGCCAGTATAAAAATGTAGTAGAATACTACCAAGGCTTAATCAAATTAAGAAGCCAGCATCCAGCATTCAGAATGGCAACTACTAAAGAAATTCAAGATAACTTAACATTCCTTGATACAAACGATAGCACTATAGCTTATACTATTTCAAATAATGCTAACGGAGATGCGTGGAAGACTATAGTAGTAGCAGCTAATGCTGGAACAGAAGAAACAGAAATTGAATTGCCAAGTAGCAATTGGACAATAGTTGTTAATGGAGAAAAGGCTGGTGTAACAGCTCTTGGGACAATTGAAGGTAATAAGTTAACAGTTCCTGCAAGAACAGCAATGGTACTTGTAGATACTGATAGTTACAATGGTGATAGTAAGCCAGATAATCCTGATGAACCAAAGAATCCAGAAAGTCCAAAAAATCCAGAAAGTCCAAAGAATCCAGATGATAATCAAGGAAATAATCCAGATGATTCTAATGCAGGTAAGATAAAGGATAAAGATGATTCTAAGTCAAATAATCAGGATAACTCAAAAGTAATAAAGGATTCAAATCAGGGTAAGGAAGAAAGTAAGAAGACAGAAGGCAAACTTCCAAAGACCGGTGGCATTCCTCTAGCAGATATTATGATAGCTGGATTAGCAACTATGTCTGGTGGAGCATACATGGTATTTAGGAAAAGAAAAAAATAGGTGCGGTTAACTTGATTTAAAATAATTTAAAATTAAGGGACGGTTCACAGAAATTAGCATAAAAATGGCTAAAGCTTTGAACTGTCTCCTTTTTACTTTAATATTTACTTGGTTTATATACATACAGGACCGTGGCGAAAGCCACTTTTTTATTGCCTAAAAGTATTAAATCAACTGAACCGTCCCCAAAATTACAATAAATTAAGTTAACCGTCCCAATTTATAGATTGAATCGTCACATATAAGGTATAATTAATTAATAAGCATAATAAGTAGGTAAAGAAATATAATGATTAATTAAATAGATATAAACAGGAGTGATCTATATGAGTTTAAGGCTTATATACGGAAGAGGAGGCAGTGGTAAAAGTCATTATTGTCTTCAAGATATAAAAGAAAATATAAACAAGAATGTAAATCATAAGCTTGTACTTATGGTTCCAGAGCAATATTCCTTTCAGTCAGAGCGAAATCTTTTAAAGGTAGTGGGAGTTACAGGTATAATTAAGGCAGAGGTTTTAAGTTTTAAAAGGCTTGCCCATAGAGTTTTTAATGAGGTGGGAGGTCTTACTTTAAAGCGGATAAATGAGCCGGGAAAGGCTATGCTTATATACAATATTATGGAGGAGTTAAGCGCAGAGCTAAAGATATTTGGCAGAGCTAGTAAGCAGCAGGGTTTTGTAGATATAGTGGCGGAAACTATTAAAGAGTTTAAACGATATAATATTACTCCAGAAATAATAGATAGATCCTTGAAAGGTTTAGAGGATCAAGAGTTAATCTATAAGATGGAAGATTTAAAAGCAATCTTTGAGAAGTTTGAAGAGACTCTTCATAGGGAGTATATAGATTCAGAGGACGTAATTACCTTGTTAGCTCAAAAGCTAGATGAATCTACGGAGTATGATGGGGCGGAGATATGGATAGATGAGTTTTCTACCTTTACGCCTCAGCAGTATTTAGTTCTTGAAAAGCTTTTAAAGAAATGTAGTCGTGTTAATATTACTCTGGCTGGAGATGGTATAACAGTAGAGGATAATATAGATAATACTGATATTTTTTCTGTTACTAAAAAAACTACGGCAAAGTTATTGAAGCTTGCTAAGGATAACAATATAAAAGTTGAAAAGCCTGTTAATTTAAATGATAGGAGCAATCCTAGATTTGGAGATAATCCAGAACTTAGACATATTGAAAAATATTTTTACGCTTCTCCTTACAGCTATTATAAGGATGAAGTTAAGAATTTGAGGATATATAAGGCATTTAATAATTATGATGAGATAGAAGTGGTGGCTAGGGATATAGTTAGGTTAGTTAGGGATGAAGGCTATAGGTATAAGGATATAGCTATAGTTTGCCGTGAGTTAGAAAGCTATGAAAATATAATAGCTGCCATATTAAATGAATATCATATACCTTGCTTCTTGGATCAAAAAAGAACCGTTAGCGGCAACCCTTTTATAGTATTTATAACTTCTGTTTTTGATATATTCACAAAAAATTGGTCCTATGAGGCTGTTTTTAGATATTTAAAAACAGGACTTACGGGCATCAGCATGGAAAACCTAGATTTATTAGAAAACTACGTGCTGGCTAATGGAATAAGAGGAAAAAAGTGGACTAAAGAGGAGTTTTGGAACTATAAAATCAATTACGGTTATGAGAAAGAGGAAAACACCCAGTACGAAACCTATATATTAAATATTGTGAATGAAACTAAGGAAATTATTACTGGACCTTTAGTTAAATTGCATGATAGCTTAAAGGAAAATAATACTGTTAGAGGCAAATGTACAGCCCTTTATGATTTCCTTGTGGAAACTGGCGCCTTAGAGAGGATAGAGCAGTGGACTAATGAATTTAGAGAGCAGGGAAGGATTGAGCTTTCTAATGAGTATGATCAGATTTCAAACATTGTTATGGACACCTTAAATTCTATGGTAGAAGTAATGGGAGATGAAAAGATATCTATAGATAAGTTTGCCCAAATACTATCTGTGGGCTTTGAAAAGAATGAAATGGGACTTATTCCTGTAGCTCTTGATGAGGTTACTGTAGGAGACATAGCTAGAATTAGAAGTCAGGGTGTAAAGGCCCTATACATTGTTGGAGTAAATGATGGAGTATTACCTAGGGTTTCTAAGGAAGAAGGAATTCTTTCTGATAGGGATAGAAATATACTTAGAGAAAAGGGGGTAGAGCTGGCTCCTGATACAAAAACTCAAGTTTTTGAAGAGCAGTTCCTAGTTTATACTACCTTAACTACTGCCTGCAATTATTTAATGCTAACCTATCCTATGGCAGATGTGGAAGGGAAGGCTTTGAGACCTTCTGTGATTATATCCAGAATGAAGAAGATCTTCCCTAAGCTTATAGAAGAAAGCCAGATCACTGAATCTTTAGAGGCAGAAGCTAAGATTGAACTAATTACAGCACCAGAACCAACTTTTAACCAGCTCATAAGTGCTGTAAGAAGGGACCATGAGGGAGAGCAGGTAGAGGAAATCTGGAGTGAGGTTTATAAGTGGTATGACAGTAAAAGGGAATGGAAGATTAAGACTTCAAGAATACTCAAGGGCTTACAGTATAGCAATATTGTAGAAAAGGTAGATTCGGAAAAGGTTAGAGATTTATATGGAAGACCTTTGAGCTTTAGTGTATCTAGACTTGAACAGTATTCCCAGTGTCCTTTTGCTTATTTTGTTAAATACGGCTTAAAGGCTAAGGATAGAAAGGTATATGAGTTTTCTTCGCCGGACCTAGGTAGCTTTATTCATGGCATTTTAGATAAGTTTGCAGACCTTATAAGGATTGAGAAGCTGCAGTGGAAGGATATAACTAGAGAATGGAGCAGGAAAACCATCTCCGACCTGGTGGACGCAGAACTTAGTAGGCAGAGCAATTCTATCCTTAACAGCTCCTCTAGGTATAAATATATGACAGATAGGCTGAAAAGAATTTTGACCCGTTCTGTTAATATTATGACGGAGCATGTTAAAAGAAGCGACTTTGATACTTTAGCCAATGAACTTGTTTTTGGAAAGGGTGGAGACTTACCACCTATAAAACTTAGCTTACCTTCCGGTGAAGAGATTCAGTTAATAGGAAGAATTGATAGGGTAGATTCTGCAGACTTAGAAAGTGGAACTTATTTTAGGGTTATAGATTACAAAACGGGACAGAAAAGCTTCTCCTTGTCCGATGTGTATTATGGACTTCAACTACAGCTTTTAGTGTATTTGGATGCTTTGTTAAGCAATGCTCAATATTATACTGAGAAGCAGGCTATACCAGGAGCAGTTTTGTATTTTAGAGTGGATGATCCTATGATTAGCGGTACTGCAGATATGACAGAAGAGGAAATAGAAAAGGCCATACTGAAAAAGCTTAAGATGAATGGTCTTATCCTTAAGGATGCAAAGGTAGTAAAGAGTATGGATAAGGAAATAGAAGGCTATTCTTTGATTATACCTGCTAGAATGAACAAGGGAGATGTGCTTGGCTCAACTCCTTCTGTGGTGTCCTTGGAACAGTTTAATATTCTTAGGGAATATGTAAGGGATACTATGGTGAGGATCTGTGAAGATATGCTTAATGGTAACATAGAAATACGACCTATTAAAAATAAAAAACATACTGCCTGCAGTTACTGCAGCTTTGCCTCTGTATGCCAGTTTGATCCTTCTATGAAGGATAATAAATATAGATATGTTAACAAGAAAAAGGAAGATGAGGTTTGGAACCTTATGGGGGCTGTGGTAGGAAAATCAGAAGAAGGGAGTGAAGGTTAATGGGAGAAACAAAATGGACTGATGAACAGCAAAGGGCTATAGATACAAGGAACTGCAATCTTTTGGTGGCGGCAGCGGCAGGTTCTGGTAAAACGGCGGTGTTAGTTGAAAGAATAATAAAAATAATTACCAATGAAAAGGAGCCTGTAGATATAGATAGACTACTGGTTGTGACCTTTACTAATGCAGCAGCTGCGGAAATGAGAGAAAGAATAGGAGAGGCTATTTCTAAGGAACTAGATAAAAATCCAGACTCTACTCTCCTTCAAAGGCAGTTAACTCTCTTAAATAGGTCTAATATTACCACTATGCACTCCTTTTGCTTAGATGTTATAAAAAATAACTTTCATACTATAGATTTGGACCCAAACTTTCGAATAGCAGAGGAAACTGAAACAGTGCTTCTAAAACAGGAAATTTTACAAGAGCTTATGGAGGATAGATACGATAAGAATGATAAGGACTTCCTCGCCTTAGTGGAGTGTTTTGGTAGTTCTAAGGACGATAAGCCCTTGGCAGAGCTTATATCTGACTTGTATAATTTTTCTATGAGTGGACCTTGGCCAGAGAAGTGGTTAAGGGAAAAGGCAGAGGAATTTAATGTAGCTGATGATTTTGACATAAGTAATACAGTATGGGGCCAGGTTTTGTTAGATAGCATTAAAATTGATCTTTTCAGTGCTAGAGATAATCTTTTAGCTGTAGAGGAAATCTGTGATGAGACCTCTGGTTTAGAAGGTTATGGAGATACTATCCGGGAGGATCTAGCCCTTACAAATAGGCTGATTTTTGCTCTGGATAAGGATTTTAACTCTCTTTATAGGGAGTTTAAAGCTGTAGAGTTTACTAAGCTTAAGAGGGCTAGCAAAGATGCTGATAAGGATGCCCAGGAAAGAGTAAAGGCTGCAAGAGAAGAGGTTAAGAAAAAGATAAAAGCTATAAAGGAGGAAATTTTTGTACTATCTCCAGATGATATGATAGAAAGCCTTAAGGCAATGTATCCTGTTATGAAGGCCCTTTCACAAATAGTTATTGATTTTGATAAATTATATACTGAAAAGAAACGAGAAAGAGGAATCTTAGACTTTAACGATTTAGAACACTTATGTTTAAAGATTTTAACTGAGGTTAATGAGCAAGGTGAAATTGTACCTTCACCGGTAGCTCTTGCCTTTAGAGAAAAGTTTGAAGAAGTGCTTGTGGATGAATATCAGGATAGTAACAGTGTACAAGAAACTATAATTAATATGGTTTCTAGGAAGCTTACGGATAAACCTAATGTATTCATGGTTGGGGATGTAAAGCAAAGTATTTATCGCTTTAGGCAGGCAAAACCGGAACTTTTCTTAGAAAAGTACAATAGCTATTCCATGGATGAGGAAGAAGCAAGAGAAGGTAGAAAAATTTTGCTCTTTAAAAACTTTAGAAGTAGGCTAGAGGTTGTAAACTCTGTAAACTATATATTTAAGCAAGTTATGTCTAAGACTGTAGGAGAGTTAGATTACACTGATATAGAGGCTCTAAACCTAGGTGCTAGTTTCGATGAAATTGATGAAGAGGGCACTGTGGTAGGTGGAGCTACAGAGCTTCATATTATAGACAAAAGCGGAGAAAGTACTGAGGAGTCGGAAGAAGAAAGCTTTGAGGATCAGTCAGAAGAGGAATTAACTACAAGTAATAGCGGATTGTTAGAGGAAGAAGAGTTAGACAGTATTCAAATAGAAGCTAGATTGGTAGCAAAGCGAATCAAGGAGTTAATCTCCCCTGAAGGTGATTCAGTCTTTAAGGTTTATGATAAGAATTTGAAGGCTTACAGGCCAGTGCGATATAGGGATATTGTAATACTATTGAGAGCTACCACTCAGTGGGCTCCAGTTTTTGTGGAGGAGCTTGGCATAGAAGGAATTCCTGTATATGCTGATTCTAACACTGGATATTTTCAGACCGTTGAAATAAGAACGATAATGTCCCTTTTACAGATCATAGATAATCCTTATCAGGACATACCGCTATTGGCTGTATTAAGATCCCCGATTTTCGGTTTTACACCTGAGGATCTTATTCAAATAAGGATGATAGACAAAGAAAGGTATATTTACGAGAACTTAAAGCTTATGGCAGAAGAAGCTGAATTGGCGGTAAGCTTATTGGATAAGGCAAAATTTTATGAAGAAAGTCTAAAGGAAAAGGTGAATAATTTTTTAAGCTCCTTGGAAAAGTGGAGAAAGATGTCTATCCATATGCCTATAGATGAGTTTATATGGTACTTATATATGGATACTTCATACTATGGATATGTAGGGGCTATGCCTAATGGAAGTCAAAGACAGGCCAATTTAAGAATACTGTTCCAAAGGGCAAAGCAGTATGAACAAACTAGTTTTAAGGGACTATTTAACTTTATAAACTTCATAAACAGGCTCAGAAGCAGTTCAGGGGATATGGGCAGTGCTAAAACCTTAGGTGAGAACGAAGATGTAGTAAGGATAATGAGTATACACAAAAGTAAAGGACTAGAGTTCCCGGTAGTAATTATCTCCGGATGTGGAAAGCAATTTAACCTTATGGATTTAAACAAAAGGATTTTATACCATGAGGAGTTAGGCTATGGACCAGATTATGTGGACTATAATAGAAGATTAACCTTCCCTACAATAAAGAAGATGGCTATAAAGAAGAAGTTCAAATTGGAAAGTTTGTCAGAGGAAATGAGAATTTTATACGTAGCTTTCACTAGAGCAAAGGAAAAGCTCATAATTACAGGCTCTGTCAACAATTTAGAGAAAGCTGCTGAAAGATGGTGTCACGCAGCTAATCAAGGACAAGATTCTGTAGCGGCCTATGAAGTTGTTAAGGGTAAAAACTATATGGACTGGATCGGAATGGCTTTGGCAAAGCATAGAGATGGTAAAATCATAAGAGATATAGCTGGTACTTATGTTAATGTTACTTTGCATGATGAATCCTCTATTTGGCAAGTTAAGCTGTGGAATAAAGAGAATATAATTACTAATAAAAATCTGGAAGTGGAAGATGAAAATGTAGGTGAATCTAATAAGCTTTCTATTGTGGAAGACAATAAAAAGGATAAGTATTCCGAAGAAATTAGAAGAAGGTTGGATTGGAAGTATAAGTACGTAGAGGCATCAAAGATACCTGCCAATGTAAGCGTATCAGAATTAAAAAGAGCGGCAGCAGAGGATCTAGAAGATGGTAGTACCTTTAGCCTTTATAAGTCACAAAATATTAAGAAGCCAAAATTCCTGCAGGAGGAAAAGGGACTTTCAGCTGCAGAAAGAGGAACGGCATTGCATTTTGTAATGCAGAAGCTTAACTTAGATAAGATTTATAGCACCCAGCAAATACAGGCCCAAATAGATTATCTGGTAGAAAAGGCCTTCATAACAGAGGAACAGGCAGCAGCAGTTAATCCTTTTAAAATACTAAAATTCTTTAAAAGTCCTATAGGCCAAAGAATGTTGAAAGTATATAAAGAAAGTGGCAAGATTTATAGAGAAGTTCCATTCTATATAGATATGCCTGCAACTACAATAGATCCATCACTACCAAAGGAAATATACCATAGTGAAATGGTGAGACTTCAAGGTGTAGTAGATACCTATTTTGAAGAGGTAGATGGCTTGGTGTTACTGGACTATAAAACTGACTATGTAGGAGAGGATGTAACGATAGAGGATATTAAAGACCGCTATAGGGTACAAATCAAATACTATAGCGATACCTTGGAAAAGGTAATGGGAATGCCAGTTAAGGAAAGATATTTATATTTATTCTATACTGGTGAGCTTGTACAAATGTGATGAGAATTATTATATAAGTGTATGATAATTAAGGAGGGTGGAAGATGGCAACTTGGATGAGCCATTTTAGAGTAGCAGATTATCTTATAAATAAACTAGATGTTTTAGAAAAAGAATTCATAGTAGGTAATATAGCTCCAGATTGTGGTGAACCTGATGAAATGAGAAGAAAGTTTAACCCTCCTAGCAATGTAACCCACTGGACTCCCAGTGGGTACAAAAGAGATATTGATAGTGAGGCTTTTTATAAAATTTACTTGGAAAACTATAAAGCTTTAAGTAAGAAGAAATTTTCATTTTATCTTGGATATTATGTACACTTGCTAACAGATATACTTTTTACAAAGCTAATTGCCGTACCTAAGGAAGATGAATTTAGTAAAGAGTTTGAGGAGAATCCAGACTTTATATGGACTATGAAGGAAGATTGGTATGATATTGACCACTTATATTTGAAAGGAAATCCAGAATTTTATTCTTTTAAGGTCTTTTCAACTGTGGAAGACTTTCCTAATGAGTATTTGGATTATTATTCTCAGAGGGCTATGATAAAGCAAATAAAATATATAATTGATTTTTACAAGAGTCATAATGGACAAGGATTAGATAAGGTATATAAGTATCTTACTCCAGAGGAAATGGATATTTTTGTAGCTAAGGCCTGTGAAAATGTTGAGAAGGTACTTATAGAAAAGGGCATACTAACAAAATAAATAAGAACTGGCAATTTTATTTGCCAGTTTTTTATCATTTTTTATTTAAGCAATATTTCCCGCCCGTGGCAATTCTACAGTAAAGGTTGTAACCTGGTTTTCTATACTTTTTACAGATATCTTTCCCTTATGTTGATCAACTATACTTTTTGCTATAGCAAGTCCTAGACCATAGCCACCACTAGTTTTTGAACGTGATTTGTCCACTCGATAAAATCTATTGAATATTTGATTTAAATGCTCTTTAGGGATTCCTGCACCAGTATTAGATACGGATAATATTGCTTTATTATTATTTTTAGTTAAGCTAAGAGAAATCTTACCTTTAGCATTGCTATACTTTAAGGCGTTATCTAATAATATCATCACAATCTGTTTAATCTGAGCGTTATTTCCCTTGACTATAAGATTAGGCTCAATATTATAGTCTAGAATCCTATCCTTTTCAAAAATGGCTGCTTCCATTGTCAAAATCACCTCTTCTACCGTTTGGCTTAGATCAAAGTCTGACTGTACTAGCTTTATATCAGAATTATCAACTTGAGCTAGGTACAATAAATCATTGGTTAGTTTACTCATCCTTTCAACTTCAGACTTAATATAATAAACCCATTTAGCTTGATTATTTATAGTGTCTTCACTGTTTAATAAAAGGGCATCTGCATTGGTGTTTATAACGGCCAAAGGGGTTTTTAACTCATGGGAAGCATCGGCAATAAACTGTTTCTGCTTATCAAAGGCCTCTTTAATAGGTTCTATAGCCTTATTTGAAAAGAATCTACTTATAAAGAAAATTACAACCAATGTTATAAGGGCTACAGCGGAAAAAGTATAAATTAAATTTCTTAAATCGTTATAACGGTTAGTCACGTCTAAAAAAACTATTTTATAGGAGGAGCCTACTGGAGACTTGGACACCAAAAACTCCCAATATGCATCTTCAAATTTAAATCTACCACTGTTTTTCTCTGAAGTTAATGCTTTTTCTTTAGCTAGTTCATAAAAATCATCGCCCATATAATATATAGAGGAATAATTTATTATATTATTACTACTATCAATTGCCAAAGTAAAGGATATAGAGGGACCAGGTGAGAAATTTTCAATTTTACCGGTGCCATAAGGTCCGCTGTTTAATTTAGGATTCATTGGGCCTGGATCCATTTTCTTATTAGAGTTTAGTAATCTATTCATTTCCATATTTATATCACGACGCACATTATTATAGTTTATTAAGTAGATACTAGCAAAGGCAGCTAGCATCATAATAGAAATGATAACTAAATTTAAAATTAAAAATTTGTTTCTAAGTTGTTTAAACATATCTAACTCCTCTTGATTCCTTTGTTTTATATTAGTTTGATTCTAATATATAGCCTACTCCTCTTACAGTATTTATAGTAACCTGTGAATTTAGATGGGTTAGTTTCTTTCTTAAAAAGGAAATGTACACTTCTACATTATTATATTCTACTTCAGAGTCAAAACCCCAAAGCTTTTCAATTATCTGTTCTTTTGAAGTAGTAAGATTTTTTCTTGAAATGAGCAGTTCTAAAAGCTCTGCTTCTTTCAGTATTAACTTAATTTCTTTATTATCCTTTGATAATTTCAAAGTAGACATGTTTAATTGTAGATCTCCAAACTTTAGTGAGTTATCTTCAAGAACTCTTCCCTTTCTTCTACTTACAGCCCTTATTCTAGCTAGTAATTCTTCACTGGCAAAGGGCTTTGCCAAATAATCATCAGCACCACAGTCAAGTCCTTTTACTTTATCTGAAATTTCTCCCCTTGCAGTCAAAAGTATTACTTGAGTGGATAAGCCTTCCTTTCTAATTTCCTTAAGAATGCTTAATCCATCTATCTTAGGTAGCATAATATCTAAAACAATTAAATCATAAATATCACTTAAAGCATTATCTAAACCACTTTCTCCATCATTGGCTGTATCAACGGTATAATTATTTTTTCTTAATATTTGTGTTAAAGCCTCAGCTAATGGAATCTCATCTTCTACTATTAAAATTCTCATCTTTTTCTCCTCTTTTTCCTCTTTTAATTTATTTTATTATATCAAATAAACCTTTAATAAACCTTAAAATATATTGATTTAGAGTGTTTGGCAGATTTCTTAAATCATTTAAGGTTTGTTTAAGATTGCATTTGTAAAATGGGTTCATAGAGAAGCCGCAAGGATAAAATTTTCCTAGTAAGGAGGATAGGGTCAATGGCTATAGAGGTATTTAATAGAACTGAATGTAAGTTCATAGTTGATGGGGAAGTGTATGAAAAGTTAAATGAAAGGCTTCAAGAATTTATGGAAAATGATGCTTATAGCAAAAATGATGGTTTCTACACTATTAGCAATATTTATTATGATACTCAAGATAACTACCTTATAAGAAATTCTTTAGATAAGCCTAAGTACAAAGAGAAACTTAGACTTAGAGCCTATGGTGTTCCTAAAGTAGAGGATAAAGTGTTTTTAGAGATTAAGAAAAAGTTTAATGGAGTAGTCAACAAAAGAAGGACAACCATTAAGTTAGGGGAAGCCTATGAGTATTTAAATAGTAGAGAAAAACCAGAGATAAAAAGCTATATGAATAAGCAAGTTTTAAATGAAATAGATTATATTTTAAAACTTTATAACTTGGAGCCAAAGCTCTATCTAGCTTATGACAGAAGAGCAATGTTTGGCAAAAATGATAAGAGCTTAAGAATAACCTTTGATAACAATATACGAACTAGAAGATATGACTTAAGACTTGAAGCAGGAGATTATGGAGATCAGCTACTAGAAGAGGGAATGTTCCTTATGGAAGTTAAAGTTGAAAAAAATATTCCCCTTTGGCTTGCAAGGCTTCTATCAGAATATAAGATTTATAAAACCAGTTTTTCTAAGTATGGTAAAGAATATGAAAATACTCTTAGTAAGAATATAAAAATGAAGGGAGAAATGAATGAATGTTTGACTCAATATTCAGCTCAATATCTAGCACAGCAAGTACAGCCTCAATACCTTTAATAGATTCAGTTTTAACTATTTTAATATCCTTTATACTAGGTGTGATTATTAGCTTAACTTACATGAAAACAGCTCAAAATAAGGTGTATTCACAAAACTTTGCTTTAACCCTTATTATAGTACCAATGGTAATAGCTATTATAGTGCTCTTAATAGGTAGTAATGTGGCAAGGGCCTTCAGTTTAGCCGGTGCCTTTTCAATAATAAGATTTAGAAGTGCCCCGGGAAATTCAAAGGATATTAGTTTTGTTCTATTTACTATGGCAGCAGGACTTGCTTGTGGTGTGGGAGCATATAGCTACGCAATCTTATTTACAGTGTTTTTATGTGTTTTAATGTTTGTTCTTAGTGTAATAAACTTTGGCGGAAGAAAGGTATCATCTATGATTTTAAAGATTACTATCCCAGAAGACTTAGATTATGAAGGTGTCTTTGATGAGGTTTTCCAGAAGTACACAAGATCCCATGAACTAATAAAAGTAAAAACAACAGACTTAGGAAGTTTATTTCAACTTATATTCACTATTACTTTAGATTCTAACAAGAGTCAAAAGGAATTTTTAGATGCACTTAGATGTAGAAATGGCAACTTAAATATAACTTTGTCATTGAATGAAGATAGTTCAGAATATTAAAGGATAATTCAAGAAGGCTATATATTCTAATATGCCTATTTCCAACATCTAAAATGTAGATGTAAATAAAAAGGAGAATTAAAAATGAATAGAAAGAAAATATATTCAAAATTAGCCCTATTTCTTGTTTGTGCCACATTTTTATATGGCTGTGGCCCTGATAAAGAAAATAACAATAATGAATCAATCCAGTCAACTACTATAGAAGTTAAGAATAGTATTCTTGGTGATAAAACAGTAAAAGCTGTTATAGAAGAGCTGGTTACATATGATACTGAAGATTTATATATGGACTGGAGTGCTGAACAAGTAAATTATATAGAACTCAAAGATGGTGGCTCCTCTATAGAAGGTTCAGGGGTAGAGGAAAAGGATGGTAAAATTACTATTACTGCTGGAGGAAGCTATGTTATCAGCGGCAAACTCTCCAATGGTCAAATAGTTGTAGACACAGATGATACCGTTCGCTTGATTTTAAATGGTGTAGAGATAAATTGCTCTGATAATGCAGCAATTTATGTAAAGAATGCTAAAAAAACAATTATTTCTCTTGAAGAGGGTACGGAAAATATCATATCAGATGGAAGCCAATATATTTTAAAAGATGAGGATAGTGATGAACCTACTGCGGCTATATTTAGTAAAGACGATATAATTATAAATGGAAGTGGTAAGTTAATTGTAAAGGCAAATTATAAGGACGGAATTACCAGTAAAGACGATTTAAAAATTACTGGAGGAAATATTGAAATTACTTCAGTAGATGACGGTATAATTGGTAAGGATTTATTAGCGGTTAAATATGGAACCATAACTATTGATGCAGATGGGGATGCATTAAAGGCTTCTAATGATAAGGATGCTTCTAAAGGAAATATAGTTATAGAAAATGGAACCTTTACTTTAAAGGCAGAAAAGGATGGAATGCAAGCAGAAACAGCAGTACTTATAGGGGACGGTTCTTTTGACATTACTTCTGGTGGCGGTTCTGCAAATGCTCCTGAAAAGACTTCAGATGATATGGGAATGCCTATGGGAGGTGGCCAAATGGGAACTCCACCAACAGGAGGTGGAATGCAAAAGCCAATGGAAGATCAAAATGGTCAAGGAATGGATAAACCAACAGGTGACCAAATGACAGCACCACCAGAAATATCAAGTGGAGATCAAAATATAACACCACCGCAGCAGCAAAGGAGAGACCCGCAGGGACAAATTGGAACAGAAACTTCTAATGGAAATTCTAACTCAACAAGTACAGAGGAAGTAAAAACTGAAAGTACAAAAGCAATAAAGGCTGGCAGCGATGTAGGAATTGCTGGAGGTACCTTTAAAATAGACTCAGTAGATGACGCTATACACAGTAATAATAATATAGCTATAGAGGGTGGAGACATCACTCTTGCTTCTGGCGATGATGGAATTCATGGAGAAAAAACTTTGGCAATAAAAGGTGGAAAAATAACTATTACTAAGAGTTATGAAGGTATAGAAGGAGATGCAATAATAATTTCAGATGGTGAAATTAATATTACAGCTACTGATGATGGTATAAATGCTAGTGGTGATGAAGAAAGCTCTACAACAGACCAAACTGGTAACCAAAAAAGAGGTCCAGGTATGACCATGGGCAACAGTACCCTTTCTATAAATGGAGGATATATTTCAATCACTGCTGGAGTAGATGGACTAGATGCCAACGGTACTATATACATGACTAATGGCACAGTAATCATTAGTGCTTCTAATGGGGGTAAAGGAAATGGTGGTATAGACTATGATAGAAGCTTTGAATTGACAGGAGGCTTGCTAGTATCTTCTGGTGGTACTCAAACACCTTCCAATAGTTCAAGCCAGTATTCATTAATAATGTGTTACTCTGAGATGCAGAAAGCAGGAACTCTTGTAAGTTTAGTGGATGATAGTGGAAAAGCAATTGCTACCTTTGCACCTACAAATGATTATCAAACCGTAGTTATTAGCTCACCAGAGCTTAAGAAGGCAAGTACTTATACCTTATACTCTGGGGGCAAGTCCACTGGAACAGAAAAATGTGGCCTTTATATAGGTGGAACTTATGAAGGTGGAACAAAAATTACAAGCTTCGCAATTGAAGATATAGTAACTTGGCTCAATGAATCAGGTGTAACAGAGGCTCAAGAGGAAGGTATGCCCGGTCAAGGTGGTGGTCGTGGTTAAGGTGTAGTACCAGGGCAAGGAACAGCACCAGGAGCAGGTCAGGCTCCAGCAGAGGGACAGACACCCCAAATAAAATTGAACAATAGGACTCAAATCTATAAAAGAGCAAATAACTATAAAAAACTATTGATTAAATTGTCTTAGGTAGTTTAGTCAATAGTTTTTTTTATGGTGGAATTTAAGGAAGGTATAAATACATCTTGTAACTTTTGTTTTTATTTAGAATATACTGTATTTAAAGGAAGGGCTTTTTTATTGTATTAAAGACCAATAAAGATGATGGAGTGGAAAATATATGAATGTATTTGATCCTGAAAAGCTTTATGTGGAATTTAGACCAGGTGTAACAAAAATTGAACCAATTCTGGGACGGAAATACACATTAACTCACTCAGATATGAGTGCAGAGATTTTTTTGACAATAGGCCTAGAATTTGCATACGACAAAATCACTAGCATAAGAGATGAGGTTTTGGTAGAATGGTTAATAAGTGATAGGGGGTTAATTTTTTATGTCTATATTTATGTAGGAGACTTTGCCCCACAAGTTCTGGCTAAACGGGATGCCATTTTTAGGAGGGAATTACCCCTAGCACTGCAAGCTATTATTTACGGAGATAGTGAATTTTTTTATGCACATCCCCAGTTAGATAATACCCCTATTTATGTTTATTTCTATTCAAATGATCCTAACTATAATAGATATGAGTATTGGGGAACAATTAAGGATTATAGAAAAAAGGAGGTTAGTGCTATTGAAAATAACCAATAAAAAGTTTGAAAAGAGAAAAGATTTTATATTTTATACCGTACTTATTTTGCTTGTAGTTTCTCTTATCTATGCCATTTTCATGCTTTACTTTGCTCCTTCTGGCACATCTAATAATGAATATGATAGAGTAAAAAGTGACTATGTACTTATGATTTTACAATGCCTAGCAGGAAGTATAATTATTTTTCTTCCTTCCACTGTAGAACGGAAATATCGTATAGATATACCGGATGTAATGGAAATCATATATTTTATATTTTTATTTTGTGCTATATATCTTGGTGAGGTAAGAAACTTCTATTATAAAATTCCTTATTGGGATTTAATACTTCATTGTTTTAGTGCTGCTATGCTAGGAGCCCTAGGTTTTGTAATTGTGAATTTCTTTAATAACACAGAGAAAATAAAAATCAATTTAAGCCCATTTTTCGTGGCTTTATTTGCCTTTTGCTTTGCAGTAACCTGCGGAACAGTTTGGGAAATATATGAATTTGCTGCAGATCATCTACTTGGCACTAATATGCAAAAGTTTATCACTGCCGATGGAACTGTATTAATTGGACATGAAGCTATTGTAGATACTATGGAAGATATTATAGTAGATACTCTAGGAGCCTTAGTTGTAACAACTATAGGATACCTAAATCTAAAGAAGATAAATAGGCGCTCAGTAAAAACTAAGACAAGCTTTCATTAAAAATAAAGGATAGTAAGGTATTCTTACTATCCTTTATTTTCATGTATATTATTAAATCATATGGAGGAAAGTATCAGCTGCAGTGGCAATATTTAATTCCTCTAAATATTAATTAATCATTATTTATATCAACCTCTTTGTTACTAATAAATTGCTCCATGTATTCTTCACCAAAGCTATGCATGGATTGTAAAATAGGTATAAATTTCTTACCAGTTTCCGTTAGCCCATATTCAACCTTGGGAGGAACAACAGGATAAACTTTTCTATATATAAGTTTATCTTCTTCTAAACTTCTAAGTTGTGTTGTTAGCATCTTTTGAGTCACATTTGATAATTTCTTTTTTAGCTCACTAAATCTTAAGTTACCGGAACTTAAATGCCATAAGATAAGAATCTTCCACTTTCCAGATAAGATCCTGTTTACTATTACCATCGGACAAAGTCCCTCATTTTTATAATGTTCTTCACATTTATATTTCTTATTCGATGTATTATTCATATAAAAAACCCCTTGATTTTTATATAGGTATACAAAAGTATACTATGTATAGAAAAAGTACCTACTTGTAAGCCTAATTGAAATCAATTATCATTTAATTAAAGTTGAGTAAATTAATCGGATTTAAGATTATTATATCAAATTTCTATAAAAGAATAAATTGATAAAAAATAATAGAATTAAAATCATTAAGAAAAGTGAGGGATATAAATTGAAAAAAGTATTATATATAAAGGCAAATATTAAACCAGAAGGTGAATCAAGAACTTTTAAGCTTTCGGATACCTTTATTGAAGAATATAAAAGATTGAACCCAGAAGACCAAATTACTGTATTAGATCTATACAAAGAAAATATAGATTTCTTAAAACTTGAAGATCTAGGACCGGTATTTGGACCTAAAACTGCAGAAAGCAAAAATCATCCAATATTAAAATATGCTTATCAATTTGCAGAAGCAGATAAGATTGTTTTAGCAGCTCCAATGTGGAACTTAGGAATGCCAGCTATAGTTAAAGCTTACTTTGACTATGTATCAGTAACAGGAATTACCTTCGGATATACTGCAAATGGTCCCGTTGGATTGTCTAAGGGTGAAAAAGCTATAATTATTTCAGGAAGAGGCGGAAACTATTCGACTCCTCCAATGGACGCTTTAGAAATGGGAGAAAGATATGCTAAAACTATAATGAATTTTCTTGGAATTAAGGAAGTTCAAAGCTTAGGAGCAGAAATGCTGGATGTTAAAGAAGTGGACACTGACAAAATATTAAATGATGCAATTGAAAAAGCAAAAGAGGCTGCTAAGAATTTTTAGTGTTTAAAGTAGATGGAAAGAACCTTTTTATAGGTTCTTTTTTTGCTTTGTTTCAAAGAAGTGTTGATGTATAAGGGGAGAGTATCAGGACAAGAAATATAGTGATTAGAAGATTGATGAAAATATTGTATGATTGTGATAATATTGAGCTATAAATTAAGTCACGATTGTAAATTATAACCAACTAAAGATATATAGGGTGTTAACCTTAGAAAAAAACTTAATACCATTTGCCTATGAAACACCATTCAGTTAATAACTCAGTAGTTAAATTAATATACGATGTTCTTATAAGATGTATTTATGTTATAGACTTGTATTAAAAAGTATGGTTTAAGATAGAAGGGGCAAACATTTGATGAACACTATCAATTTAAATTTAGTAAATGGTTATAAAATTAAATCTCTTTCTACATATGATTGCAACACCGTTGAGAAGTTATGTAAAAAATGTTCTGATTATTATATTTTGGTTGATGGGGTATTACCATCTATAGAAGAGGTAGGTAAAATATTTACTGATCTACCTCCAAATAAAAGTTATGAAGATAAATTTGTTTTGGGGATATTTACCTATAATGATAAGTTGGTAGGTATAGTTGACCTTATAAGGGACTATCCAACCGCTGGAGAGTGGATGCTTGGATTAATGATTATTGACTCTGATGAAAGAGGTAATGGATTAGGAACAATGGCACATAAAGCATTAAGTGAATGGGCAATTAGTTTAGGAGCAAAGACTTTTAGAATAGGTGTAGTTCAAGAAAACTACAGAGCAATTAAATTTTGGTCAGGGTTAGGATATATAAAGATTAAAGAAGTGGATATGGAATTTAAGGCAAAGAAACATATAGTGGATGTTATGCGATTGCAGTTTTGAAATAAACTATTACTATAAATTAGTGTGTAAAAAAGGCTACCCTTATCATAGGGCAGCCTTTTATAATACCTTCTATTTCTATTTAGTTTGCCTTCTTACTATCATAAGCTCTTTGGAATATCTTAACTACTTCAACTATAGGAATCACTAGGAAACCTAAGCCTAAAGCTACAAGGTACTCAGCTAATGATATACTTTCAAACTGGAAGGCTGAGGCTAAGAAAGGAACGAATATAACTGTACTTGTTAAAATTAGAGAAGCTACCATAGCTGCAAATAGATACTTGTTATGGTGCTTAATTTTTAACAGTGAGTTTCTTCTGCTCCTCATGTTTAGTGAATGGAACATTTCTGCCATGGATATAGTTAAGAAGGCCATGGTCATTCCATCTGGACTTTCAGCTATTTCAAACACACCAGCTTCCATATAGTGTCCAATGAAGTAAGCAGCCACGGTAAGCACTGTAACCATAACACCCTGCCATACAACATCAAAGCCTAAACCTCTAGCAAAGATTCCTTCTTTAGAACTACGAGGTGGACGATTCATAGTATCTGCTTCGCCCTTTTCCATACCTAGCGCAATTGCTGGGAAAGAGTCTGTAATTAAGTTTATCCAAAGTAAATGTACTGGTTTCAAAATAGTAAAACCAAGTAAGGTTGAAAAGAAGATTGATAGTACCTCTGATAAATTAGAGGAAAGTAAAAACTGTACAGATTTAATAATATTATCGTAAATACGACGTCCTTCTTCTACTGCATTAACAATAGTAGCAAAGTTATCATCAGCTAAAACCATATCCGCTACGTTCTTTGTAACGTCTGTACCAGTAATACCCATTCCAACACCGATATCCGCACTCTTTATGGAAGGAGCATCGTTAACACCATCACCGGTCATTGCTACAATCTTGCCCTTCTTTTGCCATGCCTTAACTATACGAACCTTATGTTCAGGCTGCACACGGGCATATACAGAGTATTTTTCAATAACCTTATCTAATTCTTCATCGTTTAGATCATTTAATTCGCTACCAGTTAAAGCTTCTGAAGCATCTTTGATTATACCAAGCTGCTTTGCAATAGCTACAGCGGTATCCTTGTGGTCACCAGTGATCATTACTGTACGAACACCAGCGGCCTTACATTCTTCAATAGCAGGTTTAACCTCTGGACGAATTGGATCAATCATACCAGTTAAACCAATAAAGCAAAGATCCTTTTCCAAGAAATCTGGAGTCTGTTCTTCAGGCATATTCTCCCAATTACGGAAAGCTGCCGCAAGAACACGGAGAGCTTGATCTGCTAAAGACTTATTAGCATCAGCTATTTTCTTTTTCATTTCATCGGTCATAGGTTTTATAGCAGAACCGTCCCAATACGTAGAACATTTGGCTACAAGTACATCAGGAGCACCCTTTGTATATTGTACAAAGCTGTTATCTTGTAATTTATGTATAGTACTCATTAACTTTCTGCCTGAGTCGAAAGGAGCTTCACCAACACGAGGGGTATCTGCTTCCATTTCACCCTTATAAAGTCCCAATTTATAAGCATAGTTTACAAGAGCTGCCTCTGTAGGTTCACCTTCTGCTTCCTTGGAATCATTGAGGCGAGCATCGTTACAAAGAGCCATAGCACGACCTAACAATTTTTCATCTGCACCAAAGTGTTCTACTACGGTCATCTTGTTTTGTGTTAAGGTACCGGTTTTATCGGAGCAAATAACATTGGTACATCCTAAGGTTTCTACAGCAGTTAGCTTTCTAATAACTGCGTTTCTCTTGGACATATTAGTAACACCAATGGAAAGAACTATAGTAACAACGGCAGCCAGACCCTCTGGAATAGCAGCTACCGCTAAGGAAACCGCTATCATGAAGGTTGAAAGTACACTGTCGCCGGTAATATCAGGATAAATTCTAAATACGCTAAAAATAAATATAAACACACATATACCAAGCACTAACCAGCTTAGAGTTTTGCTCAGCTCATTTAACTTAATTTGCAATGGAGTTTCGTTTTCTTGAGCCTGAGTAATAGCATCGGCAATTTTACCCATCTCAGTATCCATACCTGTGGCAGTAATAACAGCACTTCCACGACCGTATACTACTGTACTACCCATGTATACCATATTTTTACGGTCCCCAAGAGGAATATCTTTTTCATTTTCTAGCTTTAAAGCATCAACTACTTTTTCTACAGGAACACTTTCTCCAGTTAATGCAGCTTCTTCTATCTTTAAGCTAGCACTGTCTAATAGTCTTGCATCGGCAGGAACGGAATCACCGGCCTCAAGTAAGATTACATCACCAACTACAAGATCTTCACTTTTAATTACCTGAATTTTGCCATCACGAATAACCTTTGAAGTGGCTGCAGATATAGCTTGTAAAGCTTCAATAGCTTTTTCTGCCTTATTTTCTTGGTATACACCTAAGGCAGAGTTAATAACAACTACAGCAAGAATAATAATTACATCCGCGAAGGATTCTCCTGAATATGCAGCGGTAATACCGGAAATTGCAGCAGCTGCCAGTAGGATAATGATCATAGGATCCTTTAACTGATTAAAGAATCGTATAATCAGTGACTCCTTCTTAGCTTCCTTTAGCTTGTTTTTACCATTTTGCTCAAGTCTCCTTTGTGCTTCATTCATGGAGAGGCCTTCTGCAGAGCTTTTTAGATTTTGCAGAACCTCTTCCGATGTTTGTAAGTACTCTTTCATTCTATTCCTCCTCCAATAAAAATAGATCAAGTATTTACCGTACTTGATCCATTAAAAGAAATGACTCAAGTACAGTAAAAACTATACATGAGTCTCATATTTTACGATAAGCCAGGTTTTAAAGCTAAGCTTTAAAGCCAGGATGTTGACTTATCACGCATTGCTGCGCATATTACTCCCTCATATAACAAGTATAATATCATAATATGGGGTATTTTGTCAATAACAAGTATAAATGTAATTGGAGAGAAGAGATCTTATCTTTCTAAGTTTACTCCCTCAAATTCTTGTAACTTTTCATTAGATAATACGCTCTTACTTTCAGAACTATTGCTAAACTTAACAAGCTGAGGCTTGGACTTTAACATAGAAACCATAGTAGCAGGGCCGCCTATGCAACCACCAGTACACATCATTCCTTCAATAAAGTTGCAACCTAACTTACCAGTCTTAGCTAAAGTCATAGTTTTCTTAAGTTCTGCGCCTCCACTAACCTTAATAGGTTTAAATTCTATGTTAATATTCTTATCATGTATGTAATTTTCTACTGCAGCAGTTAAACCACCACTTTGAGCAAAGCCACGTCCATATAATGAAGCATCGTTAGCTTCAGACTCTTCACATTTTTCAGGATCTATGCCATAGGCATCGAATAGAGCAGTCATTTCCTCAAAAGTCATAACATAATCTATAGCATCCTTAATAGATGGTCTAGTTATCTCATTTTTCTTTGCAGTGCAAGGACCAACAAAGACAACTACTGCATCAGGAATTAATTTCTTTATAAGTCTACCTGTAGCTACCATTGGAGATACAGTGGATGAAATCTTGTCCTTTTGATCTGGGAACATTTTTTCAATGAAGTTAACAAATCCAGGACAGCAAGAGTTAGTCATATAAGTTTGTCCTTCTTCCATTCTTTCAACAAATTCATTTGCTTCATGAACTGTTACTGCATCTGCACCACAGGCAGCTTCCACCATTCCTTTAAAGCCTAATTGTAGGAAAGCTGACTTAATTTGTCCAACAGTTACCTTTGGTCCAAATTGTCCTGTAATTGCTGGAGCTACTACTGCAAATACTTCTTTATTGTCTTCAAGAGCTCTAACTACATTAGTTATATAGCTTCTATCAGATATTGCACCAAAGGGGCATATATCCATGCAAGCACCACAGTTTATACACTTTTCTTCTTTAATCATAGCTCTTCTGTCATCAGCTACATCTAAAGCACCTGTTGGGCAAGCTTTTTTACAAGGTCTCATAACTTCTGATATAGCATTATAAGGACATGCTTTTGAGCACATACCACATTCTTTACAAAGATCCTGATCAATATGAGCTTGACCATTAACTCTTGTAATAGCATTTACTGGACAAACTTCCATACACTTATGTTTAATACATCCTCTACAAACATCTGTAACCCTATATCTATCAATAGGGCATCTATCACAGGCAGAGGGTATAACATAAATCATTTGATCGCTCTTTAGTTCTTCAAGAGTTTCACACTCATCACCGCTAGGAACATAACCGGAAGCTAACTTGGCTCTTTCTTTAATAATAGCTCTTTCATGATAAACACAACATCTATAATTGGCCTTTGGACCAGGAATAATTTTATAAGGTAGACGTTGAATTTCTGATTGATTAAGCTTGTCCTCCTTAGCTAAAAGCGCAACTTCTTTTAATGTTTGATGCTTTAACATTTTTAATGGATGTTCGAAATTAAACATAGTAACCACCTTCTCTTGAGTTTTGTATTCATAGTACCAGTATTTTTATATATGCTATATTATAGCATACTATGTTAAAAAAATAACAAAAAATTTAAAAATATATTTATAAGTTTTTGCAAAAATGGAGTATGTATATAAAAGATTAAGGGCAATTCAGAAAGGTACTGAATTACCCTAGATTTTAAGGGCTTACTTGTTAGGTAATATTTCAATCCAATAGTCATCTGGATCATTTATAAAGTATATGCCCATTTCTGGGTTTTCAAAGCAGATGCAACCCATTTTTTCATGGTGTGCGTGAGCTGCTTCATAGTCATCTACTCTTAAAGCTATATGGAATTCATTTTCTCCAAGATCATAAGCTTCTTTTCTGTCTTTTAACCATGTAAGCTCTAGCAAATGGTTAGTAGTTCCATCACCAAGATATACAAGGATAAAGCTTCCGTCTGGAGCTTCATATCTTCTTACTTCCTCAAGGCCTAAAGCTTCCTTATAAAAGGCAAGGCTACGGTCTAAATCTAATACATTTATATTATTATGATCAAATCTAAACTTCACAGTATTTCCCTCCTAATAATTTATCCAATTTATTATATCATTTGATTATTATAGTCTCAAGGGAGATAATATAAGATAGAAGACAGGTTAAAATTATACACGGAGGTGGAATTGTGAATTTAGAAAAAGTAAAAGTTACTTATTTAGATCATAGTAGTTTTGCAGTAGAGACTGAGAAGCATTTGTTAATTTTTGATTACTATAATGATGAAAGTGAAGGTCCACAAAGAGCCTTATCTAGTGGTGTAGTAGGAGAAGAAGATTTAAAAGTTAATAAAGAAATAATTGTATTTTCTTCCCACAGCCATGGAGATCATTTTAATCCTTTAATTTTAAAATGGCGTTCTTGGAGACCGGACATAAAATATGTTTTAAGCAATGATATTGTACTAGAGGAAAAGGATAGCAATATAAGATTTATGGTGCCTTATGAGCAAATACAGTTGGATAGTGTAAATATAAGGAGCTATGGTTCCACAGACATTGGGATATCCTTTATGGTACATGTAGACGGAGTGAATATTTTCCACGCTGGAGATTTAAACTGGTGGTATTGGTGGGATGATACTCCAGAGGATATACAAAAGGCAGAGCGTTGGTTTAAAGAAGAAGTTGAAAGGATAGTTGGGGAAAAAATAGACATAGCCTTCTTTCCTGTAGATCCAAGATTGGAGCATAACTATTGCAAGGGAGCCTTGTATTTTATAGAAAAATTAGCACCTAAGTATTTTGTTCCTATGCATTTTTGGGGAAACTTTGATGTATGCTCAAAGTTTAAGGCAGAAGTGGAAGGATTATCTACAGAGGTTGTGGAAATAAGTAGCCGTGGACAAAATATTTTGCCTTAGGGAAGTCAGAAATTTATTAACATTTCCTATTGGGCTAGTTTGAGGAGGGAAAATATGGCCAAATTTTTAGTATCAGGCCTACTAAACATTGAAACCACATTAAAAATTAAGAGCTTTCCTATAGAGTATGAACCGGTAAGCTATCCATTCTTCGGAATAGATTCCTCTGTATCTGGCGTAGGAATGAATATAGGCAAGGCCTTGCATACTCTTGGAGATGATGTAAGCCTGCTCAGTATAACAGGAAAGGATATGGAAGCAGACAATATTATTAACAGCATGAAGGAAGTAGGAGTAGATTGTAAATATATCTTAAAAGGTATAGAAAAAACTCCTAGGTCTGTTATCTTGTACGATGATGATGGCAAGAGACAAATATTTACTGATCTAAAGAACATACAAGAAACTAATTATCCACAGAATCTATTTATGGAAGCCTTGCAACAGTGTGATGTGGCGGTATTGGCTAATATTAATTTTTCAAGACCTTTTTTACAGAAGGCTAGGGAGTTAAATAAACCGATAGTTAGCGATGTGCATGTGGTTAATGACATATATGACAGCTATAACGCAGATTTTATGAGATACGCTAATATACTTTTTATGAGCCATGAAAAAATAGAGGAGCCAGTAGAAGATTTTGCTGAAAAGGTATTAAAAGAATACAAAAATGACATACTAGTTATAGGAATGGGAGCAGAAGGGGCCCTTCTATATGTAAAGAAGGATAATTTCATGGGTAGATTCCCTGCAGTAAAAACTAGAAAAGTATTTAACACTGTAGGAGCAGGGGATTCACTGCTATCTAGTTTCATACATTTTTATTTCAAAAATAATGATCCTTATGAAGCTATAAAAAAGGCAATGATTTTCGCTTCTTATAAAATTGGAGAAAAGGGCGCAGCTAATGGTTTTCTACAAGAAGAGACAATTGACACCTATTACAAAGAGATTTATAAGTAAAAAAATGGTGAAAGGTGTTGGAATAAAATTCATGTGGATAATTTGGATAAATATATTCACAGTTGTGTATTAATTAAAAAATAAGTGAAATCAATAAAGTTAGTCACATTAATCACAGGTTTATCCACAGGTTAGTGGATAAAACCAACATATTATCCACAAAGTTATCAACTTAATCCACAGAAAATTAGAAGTTTTACACAGGACAAGCATTTTTTTATTAAAGTTATCCACAAAAAAGCAGTGACAGCTTTTAAAAGTTACTAAAATAACTGACACTGCTTTTATTTCGACATTTTATTTAGTTATTATCCTGTGGATAACTCTTAGTTATTGTTGCTCATTTCTATAGCTTTTTTGGTGCAGCTTTCCATAGCAGAGATGATAGTTCCTCTAAAGTTATACATCTCTAAAGAATAAACTGCTTCTATTGTAGTTCCTCCAGGAGAGCAAACCTTATCCTTTAAAGCTCCTGGATGTTCTCCGGTTTCTAGTACCATTTTAGCTGATCCATAGACTGCTTGGGCAGCAAATTTATAGGCCTTATCTCTTGGCATGCCTCTAAGTACAGCGCCGTCTGCTAAAGCCTCGATCATCATAAATACATAGGCTGGTGAGGAGCCGCTGATAGCAGGAATAGAGTCCATCAGTTTTTCATCTATTACTTCTGCTTCTCCAAAGCTTTGAAAGATAGAAAGAACTTCTGAAAGTTCTTCATCAGATACCCTGCAGTTTTTTGATAGGGCACTCATACCTTCTCCAACTAGGGCAGGGGTGTTAGGCATTGTTCTAATTACCTTCATATCTCGTCCAAAAGCTCTCTCCACAAAATCTATGCTTATGCCTGCAGCTATTGTTACAACTACTACCTCTTCCTTCACAGAAGAACTTATTTCCTTTATAACATTTCCATATATGTTTGGCTTTACTGCTAGAATAATTATATCGCTGAAGGAGGCAACCTCCTTGTTATCCACAGTGGTCAAAACTCCAAACTGTTCTTTTACTTTATTAAGAAAGCTCTCATTTTTGTCAGAAACCATTATGTTTTCTGGCAAGGTTATTCCTGATTTTACTATACCCCCTATCATGGCCTGCCCCATATTTCCACAGCCAATAAATCCAATTTTCTTATTCATTCTCATTACCTCTTTCCTCTTTACTTTTTTCAATATATTCTAAAGCCATTTCCTCTAGTTGATCCTTCTTGTTTAGTTTAGGATCTTCTAACACCTTTTCCATTAGGTGATTTAAGATTTCTCCTATAAGCTTACCGGGTTTTAAACCTAATCTTATTAAATCATCACCTTTTAATAGGAGATCTTTCACCGTTAAAGGTTCCTTATGTTCTAAGATTTCCTTAGATTTTTTTCTTAAGTGGTGGATTCCTGAGAAATCAAAAGGAGGAGCGCTTGCTTTAATATCTGCTTCCTGGAGGTTAAATAAGTCTTCTAGGTTCTCCTTGCCAACTCTAGTAATCACCTTTTTTATGGTGGAGCTCTTTAAATTGCTATATCTAGACATATGATCATAAACTAGATTTGAAACCTTTTTTATTGTGTCATTATCGTATCGTAATCTTTTTAATATGTATTCACACATATCTTTTCCTTTAAGTTCATGACCATAAAAGTGGCCAATTCCCTTTTCATCCAAGGTAAAGGTTACTGGTTTAGCTATGTCATGAAATAGTGCCCCTAGTCTTAGGGCAAGTCTAGGTTCCGTATTATCCATCACCATCAGAGTATGATAATACACATCCTTATCATGGTGAGGATTTCTTTGATCAAAACCAAACATAGTTAACACTTCTGGCAAGAAATATTGTAAAAGACCACCGATTCTTAAATTTTCTATGCCCCGTGAAGGTTCTTTAGAAAGTAATATTTTTGAGAACTCTTCACGAATTCTTTCAATACTTACATTTTTTATTAATTCACAGTTTAACTTAATAGCTTCAAAGGTTTTATCTTCTATATGGAAGCCTAACTGACAGGAAAATCTTATTGCCCTAATCATTCTTAAAGCATCTTCATTAAAGCGATCATGAGCATTTCCTACAGTTTTTATTATACCTTCTCTTAAATCTTCCAAGCCATTGAAAGGGTCCACTAGACCTTTACTATAATTATAGGCCATAGCGTTTATGGTAAAATCTCTGCGGCTTAGATCTTCCTCTAATTTAGAAGTAAATATAACTTCATCGGGATGTCGATTATCGGTGTACTCTCCATCTATTCTATAAGTAGTAACCTCAAAAGGAAGATTGTCTATCATAACTGTAATAGTTCCATGTTTAATGCCTGTAGGAATAGTATGTTTAAAAGTCTTAATAATAGCTTCCGGTAGTGCATTTGTAGTGATATCCCAATCATTAGGTTTTTTTTCAAGGATACTGTCTCTAATGCAGCCCCCTACAGCGAAAGCTTCATAGCCTTCTTTTTCTAATTCATTTATTATAAATTCAACCCTTGGGGGTAAAGTTATCTTCATTGGTGCACCTCCCTTTGGTAGTGGTATAATCTTTTTATTATATATTATAACAATAAAAGGCAACTTTAAATTATAAATTATGAGATTTATCTTTGAATAGGAAGATAGAATATTGAACGGTGTCTTTTTGCATATAAATACTTTATAATAGTAATTAAAGCATTTGGAATACATAACTATTTTTGAAGGGAGATTTACTTTTATGGCTAATATAAATGAGTTTCAGCAAGGTAAAAGAATTGAGGGTTTTTACCTTGTAAAATCTGTGGATTGTAAAACCACTAATAGTAATAATAAAAAGTATTTAGATTTTACTTTAGCAGATAAAACAGGAGAAATTAATGCTAAGCTTTGGGAAGTACCACCAGAGGAGGAAACAAAATATTCTCCTAATACTGTTATAAAGGTAAGGGGTACAGTGCTTTCTTGGCAAAATTCCTTGCAATTAAAAATTGAAAAAATAAGGCCTTCTACAGAAGAGGATAACTTGGATGTTTCTGAATTTGTGCCCACAGCGCCATTACCAGCGGAGGAAATGTATCACTTTATTAAAAGCTTTGTAGATAATATGAAGAACCCTGATATCCGTCGCATTGTTAGTACTATGCTAGAGGAAAATAAAGAGAAGATTATGTATTATCCTGCAGCAAAGAAAAATCATCACGCAGTAAGGTCGGGACTCTTGTACCATGTTTCTACTATGCTTAGGACAGCAGAGAAGATTAGTGAAGTATATACAAGCTTAAATAAAGATTTACTTTATGCGGGAGTAATCCTCCATGATCTAGCTAAAATGGAGGAAATGGACTCTAGCATCCTAGGTATAGTTAGCGATTATACTGTTGAAGGTACACTGCTTGGCCATATAGTTCAAGGAATTAAAAATTTAGAGATTGTGGGACAACGTTTAGGGGTAGATAAGGAAGTAGTAATGCTTTTGCAGCATATGATTCTCTCTCATCATTATGAACCGGAATATGGAAGTCCAGTAAAGCCTATGATTCCTGAGGCAGAAGTGTTACATTATTTAGATATTATAGATGCTAGAATCTTTGATATGACAAAGGCTACTAAGGATATAGAAGCTGGAAGTTTCTCCGATAGATTATGGTCTTTGGAAAATAGAAGAGTTTATAAGCCAAATTTAAAAAGTGAGAAATAAAAATGAGCAAGTTGAAAATTAGTGTTTTAGATATTACTGTGGGAGTATGCAGGCTATCACCTACAGAGGATATTCCTCACTGGGCATGTCAGGGAGAACTTTTTTCAATAACTAATACAGGAGAGGAACTTTCTATACTCTGTGAGGAAAAGTTTATACCCAAAGGAGTTATATGTGAAAGAGATTGGAAGGTATTGAAGGTGGAAGGACCTCTAGACTTTTCATTAATAGGGATTTTATCAAGAATTAGCAGCCTTTTGGCAGATACTGGTATTAGCCTCTTTGCCTTATCTACTTATGATACGGACTATATACTAGTTAAGAATAAGGATATAGATAGTGCTGTAGATGCATTGAAAAATAAGGAATATGATATTGTATTAAAATAGATAGGAAGAGGACTTATGATTAAAGAACTGCTTATTATCAGACATGGAGAAGATGAGTCAACTAAGGATGAAAGTTTAACAGGTGGTTGGACAAACTCTGCATTAACATTAAGAGGAAAAAGGCAGGCAGAGGCTACAGGGGAAAGGTTATGGGAAATTTTGAGGGGAAAGGAATTTGACTTTTTCTGTAGTGACTTAGATAATGCCTGGCAAACAGCAGAGATAATTGGCAGGTGTATTCATAAGAAACCCATGGTCTTTGGAGCATTGAGAGAGCTATGTAACGGTAGTGCTGCTAATTTAACTAAGAAGGAGGCAGAAAGTTTACTTAATCCAATAAGTGAACCAGTATGGGATTGGATACCTTATCCTAATGCAGAAAGTTGGAAGATGTTTAATAATAGAGTTTTTAACTTTATGGATAGTATAAATGATACTGCAGAGGAAAGGGTACTTATAGTAACTCACAGTGGTACCGCCATAGCAATTATATGTTGGTGGCTAGAGCTGGAGGAAGCTTATAAAAGAAATATATCCTTTGATATAGACCTAGGCAGCATAAGTCGCTTAAGGATAAATGAAAGTGGAGAAAAAACTATATCAAGTCTCAATGATACATCACATTTATATGGTAGCGCTATAGAACCTCCTACTTTCTTAAAAATAAAAAGATAGATAGAAGTTATAAAATATCAATATTAAAAGACCAGTGAAATCACTGGTCTTTATTAGTAATTTTAATCATTTTAATGCATTTCCTTATAGAATTCATTTTTATTTAATAAATAAAAATCTAAATAATCATCAAACTTCCAATTTCTCATAATGAGCTTGTTAGTTTCAATAATGGTCAAATTTTATTTCCTCCTTAAAAAATTAAAACAAACAAGTATTAATAAGTTTTGAAGTTTTTAATTTCTAAATAATTTACTGTCTAATTTATATATAAGATAAGAGTTAAAAAAGAAATTAAGATAATACTCCAACAAAAGATAAATGAAGAACTAACAGAGATATCTGCATATTTGCCTATAAAAATATTAATATATAGATGCAATTACACTGCTAAACATTGAATAAACTGAAAGCATAGTAGCTCGATTTTTAGTTATATATTTGTTTTGTAGATCTATTTTTATTGGTATTATAATAGCCGTAGAATCTTCTATTAGCATAATACATAAAATTGATATAAGTCAATTTGCATTAAATATTAATACTGTTATGCTGAAAAGTATAATAAAAGTAAGAGATAGTAGGGTTTTAAATTGACCAAATTTTTTTGTGAACTTATGAGCAATTCCAGAAGATAAACAAGCTAATTGACAAGCCACATTGATTAGGCCAAAGTATTTTATATCAATATTGCAACGAATATATTGTAGTTGATTTAAAAATGCATCTATAGTATGGCTTGCTTCAGTAATTAGCGTGGTGGCTAATATAAAAATAAAGATGATCTTAATTTTACTTAGATCTTCAATTATAATAGACAATTTTAATTTATCTTTATGGCTAGATACCTTAACATCTTTTAAAAAGAAACATAATATAAAACTTACTCCAAAGGGAAAGATAGTGGCTAAAACAGGCATATCTAAGGAAATGGAAGATAAGATACTAGAAATAGTAGATGCCAGTAAAAAGCCAATTGTGCCAATTGCATTATATATACCAAAGGCTTTTTCAGTGTCATCTTTATTTATTGATTCGTAAATAAAAGCTTCATCGCATCCAGAAAATCCTGATAGGGATATACCTGAAATAATAGCCTGTACTAAAAATGCTTTAAATGAATAAGCTTCATAAAACTTGATTGCCTATATAAAGTAGCGATAGGTCCGTAAAAAACAAAACCTTGTAATAAAGATAATAAACACATTATATAATAATTCTTATTAATTTCCTTGGGTATCCTTAAGTGCAAAAATATGTTCATACTTTCAACTCCTTTTATTTTTGCAAATGTTGTGATTCAACGACGAAAAGACCCTGCTTATTGATAATAAACAGTGGCAATTCAAAAAAATTTAATCAACATTTTTTATTATGCAAAAATAAATATTTTACACTGGATACCGAACCTCCATGAATTTTACATATACTTAGTAATCAGATAATAATCCTTTGCGTTTTACATACCTACTAGCTAAAGTAAATACAATATATCCAACTGCTAACCATAGAAGAGAGCTTGTTATAAGTATTAGCCAGTCTTGACCTGTTACACTACTGTTAGCTGCTGCCTTTCTTGCCACATCTATTCCGTTAGTTAGGGGAAGAACTTTATTAATGTTAGGTAGAAAATTATTTGTGGTTAGTGTATCAGATACAAAAAGTAAGAATATTTGTATTAAAAATATTATATTACCTATCTTTTTTTCTTTTAGGGCTACTGCTCCTAATATAAGTCCTATTCCAAACATTCCAATAAGGGTTAGTATAAGTGATATAATAATGGTTCCATTAATTATTATTTTAGTACCGATAAAAAGGAATGCTGCCAGTGATATTATGATACATACCACAACTTCCACTGTTATAGAAGATATAAATTGTCCTAGCAATAACCATTGTATTGGCACTATAGCCATAAATTTTTGCTCTAAGGTTCCTTTAGTAGCTTCTGAAGCAATTCTAGTACTGGCAGAATTTATTGCGGATAAAGATAAGCTCCAAAAAACATAACCAATTAATAATAGAGTATTTGAATCTGCCGTAGTGCTACCATAGCTGCTGGCAAGAGAATAACCTGTGCCCATAAATACAAGAGAAAAATACAATACTCCAAATATTAAAATATCATTAAATATGCCTACTTTATAAGAAAAAGAATCCTTTAGGTGTAATATTATTTCAGCTTTTAAAGTGTTAAGATATTTCATATTGCCTCTTTCCTCTCCTTTGAGTTTATAATATCTTTATATCTTTCTTGGATACCCTCTGGAGTTAGGTTAGCCCTTTCGAAGTTGTCACGAATAATGCCTTTATATAAAACAATATATCTGTCCACTACATTATTTAAGAAACTTACATCATGAGATGTTATAAGTATAGTAGTATTAAAATCTTTATTTATATGCTTCAAGGTATTTTGAAGGTTTTCCTTTGACTCTATATCTAACCCATTTGAAGGCTCGTCTAATATAATAATTTCAGGGTTATGTAACAAACAAGCAGCTATAGCTACCTTTTGTTTTTCTCCTAAGGATAAGCTTTTAACTTGTCTATTTAAAAGATGCTTTATATCTAAAGTACTACTAAACTTTTCTATGCTACAATTTATATCTTTTTTATTTAAGCCTTTTAAGGATCCAAAGTAATAAAAGTTATCTTTTACAGTTACCCTCCAATGTAAGTTTCTAGCTCCTTCAAGAACAACGCCTATTTTGCTCATAATTGATTTTTCAGTAGAGTTGTTTAAGCTTATACCTGATATCTCCACAGTACCTTCATCTGGAATCAATAATCCGCTAATAATCTTAATTAAAGTTGTCTTTCCAGAACCATTTGGGCCTAGCAAGCCAATGATTTCACCTTTGTTTATAGTCATATTAATACCATTTAATGCTACTTTAGAAGCATTTTTATTACTATATACTTTTTTTATGTTATTAGTATTTATCATCTATTATTCACCTCAATTGTTTATTGATTAATTTACTTGTAAATTTATAAAAGCCTACAATAAATACTAACATATAAGTAAAAATAATATAATAATAAGAATTTGTTACATATTATAAAATACCAGTAATATTATTTTCAATAGATTTTTCTAAATTAATTATTCTTCATAATTTAAATGATAAAGGAAGCCCTAGAACTTCCTTTATCATTTATGAACACTGTTTATTTCATTATTTTCAATTGAAGGCTTATACACCTTCCACATATATAGGAAACTTAATAGCAGTATAAAGGTTACAACAAGTCCACCTTCAGGGCCAAAGCTTCCTCCATTTAATATGTTAGGATTTACTTTTTCCAAGGTAAACAAGGAAGAGGTTTCTTGGCCACTAACAAGAAAGCCGCATATATTTCCTTCAAAGTAGTTCCAAGTGATATGATAGCCGATAGCAAACCATAGATTTTTAGATTTGATTGTTATATAAGCCATAAGAAGGCCAAATAAAAATAAGTTTGTATAGCTTAGGGCATTCATACCGGGATTGAGGGCGTGCATTAATGAGAATATTATAGATGAAATTACCACTACAACAGAAGTTTTTCCTGTTTGTTTAAGCACTGTCATGCAGTAGCCTCTAACAAACATTTCTTCGTTAATACCAACAAAGATAAATAAAATGAATCCTGTTATAAGAGATATATTAAAGTTAGGTTCAGTTAAAGGCTTCGCTATGGAAATATTTTTGGATAAAAGCAATATGGCAAAGACCATCAATAAACTTATAGCACCAAATAGCAATCCGTGAATTAAGTCCTTGTAACCTTTTTTTAAGCTAATCATTCCTATGTCTCGGATCGGTTTTTTGTCAAGTAGCTTCCAGAATAAAACAATGCATAATATTAGAATCAAACATTGAAGTATATTAAGAGCTAATCCTAATCCGCTATCTATATTGCTTAGAGTTGCTTCCAGATTATTAGTGGATTCCATAATATGGCTTAGATCCCCTTTAGCAATAGCAATTTGATATAGAGTAAAAATAAAGCCAATAAAAGCTGATAGTATACTTACTGTAAAAATAAAAGAAATAAAAACTATGGCTATTTTCCAACCTGAGCGAATTTGAGAGTTTTTGTTTACAAAAATATTTTTCATTATATGTAAACCTCCGGGTATAAATTAGTTTTTAGGATAAAGGTAAAAAGGAGATCACATACCTCCATTTTTTAAGACAGTTAAAGCTTATTTGTGAAAATAAGTACACTTAGAACCATATTAATGATAGTTAATATAAGAAAAATAGCGCTTAATACTATACCAGTAATGGCAAAACCTCTTTTCTGTGACTTAACCCCAATTCCACCCATTATAAGGCCTACAATAGTAGTAGGTAATCCGAAAAGTGGTATTAACCAAGTTATTATGCTGCATAATCCAAGAACCAGTGAAGCTATAGCTTTGCCATTGTTTCTTTCTAGATTAGTATTAAGTTGTGATTCATTTACTGGGAATTGTTCCATTTTTATATACCCTCCTAAAAATTATAATTGTTTTCTTTAAAAACAGTAGCATTATCTACTGAACTATTAACCTGGTAAATTTCATTATTTGAGAGTCTTTTCCTCATTCTCCTTAGCAAGAATACCATTAAAATAACACTAACTATCAAATAAGGAATTGTTAGGAATTCTGTATAATATAGAATTACTGGAATTATAAGTGTACCTAAAAGGTTATATACTATATGAATTATGATTGGTGCAAAAATAGAATGTGTCCAATGGTAAGCTAAGGCTAGTGCAATAGCGAGAATTGTAGTGTAGATTCCCTGAAGTATATTTCCATGGAAAAGTCCAAATAAAATAGCTTGTATTATAATAGCTGTTTTAAGATTAATTCTCTTTTTCAACTCATTAAAGATGATTCCTCTGAAAAATATCTCTTCAAAGATAGGTAACAATATTGTCATTAATAGTAAGTTCCAACCAGAAGTTAAGGAATTTGCTATGGTTTCATTGATATACTCATAGCTTGTGAAAAAAACTGACAGAATATTAGTTAGGCTTACAGAGAAGAAGCTGGTTACTATGGCTATTAATATAACATGAAGACTATTTCTAAGGGATATTTTTCTGATTTCTAGAAAATCTTTAATGCTCCTGTGACAATATTTAATAACTATTAAAAATACAGCCAAGGATAGTAAGGATATAAAAGCAGTAATAGGTATAACTACTTTGGCCATTTCTTCTACTATTTTTTCTTCCCTTTCATTGAAATATTTAATACTATAATAAACTACTACGGGAATGTATACCACAATACTAAAACCAAAATATATGAGGATATATCTTAATACACTCCAAATAGTTGAAAAGAACTTTTTCATAATAATCCATCCCCCCTTTATTATGAATATGTGAAAAAAATAAATTTTACCACATTTTGTTATTAAAATAATATTTTGCAATGATAAGTATATTTTAAGGTCTCTGATTATATTTGTAAAGGAAATGTTTTCTTTTTCATTTTTTTGAGGTATTTAGTACTATTTATTTTAAAAAGTATCATAAAATGATGAGACTATTACTTCATAAAAACAGAAAAAAGTGTTGACAATACTAAAGGGTAACATTAAAATAATTTTAACGTTAAAAATATTTTAACGTTAAAATTATTTTAATATGGAGGATTTCAGCTATGGAAAAGGTTATTGAAAATAAGAAGGTTAATCTAAAAGAACTAGTGCTTTATAAGGATTATATGCTTTTATTTATTGCTAATTTTATTTCAAGATTTGGTGATTCCATAGATGCTATAGCATACAGCTATATGGTGTACGAGCTCACCGGATCTAAGATGATAATGGGAGGATTATTTGCAGTAAATTTTATTCCTAACATAGTTTTATCTCCCTTTGCAGGTGTTATAGCAGATAGATTTAACAAGAAGAGGCTTATTGCTATGGGGTATTTGGGAAGAGGTATAATGGTATCTATAACTGCCCTTATGCTAGCTACTAATATTCTTAAACCTTGGCATCTATTTGCTTTTACATTTATTAATTCTACCTTTGAAACCTTAATGAGCCCAGCAACCATGTCCATATTACCCTTGATAATAACAGAGGATATGTATCTTACGGCAAATTCTTTCTCAAATTCAGCCTTTAAATTTGCTGAGTTGCTAGGTACTGCTATGGCTGGGGTATTTATTGCTCTCATGGGCACATCTGGAGCAATCTTTATTGATGGAGCTACCTTCTTTATAGCATTTTCAATAATTTCCTTCATGAGGGTAAAGGGTGACAAGATATCTAAAGAGAAAATAGAAGTTAAAGCCTATATTAATGATATAAAGGAAGGTTTCAACTTTGTAAAAAATGACTATCTAATAAGAACAGTACTAATATTATTTGCTCTAATGAATTTTTGCCTATCACCTATAAATGTGCTTATGCCAGCCTTTGTAAGTGAGAATTTAAAGGCAGAGGCTTCTGTTTTAAGCCTTATTGAATCTGCCATTATTATTGGTATGATACTTGGGGGCGTTGCTGTAGCCTCAATAGGTAGTAAGGTAAAGGGTCATACCTTAATGAGCTGGGGTATGATAATTTTTGGTCTTAGCTACAGCTTGCTTTATTTTCCGGGCAATATTTTATCCCCTGGAATATATTCAACTGCCTTGAGTACCTTTGCTGGTTTCTTTTTAGGATTTATGATTCCTTTTACAACATCACCTATGACTACTAAAATAATGATAAATACAGAAAAGACCATGATGGGAAGAGTGGGGGCATTTATGACAATGGTAAGTTGCTGTGCTATTCCTTTAGGTTCTTCTATTACTGGAACTATAACAGAACTTTTACCCATGACTACCATATTTGCTATAATGGGTGGTATAATAATATTACTAGGTATAAGGGCTAAGGTTAATAATAAATTGAAGGAAGCAGCTTGATGAAAGAGGCGATAGTATTTGGAAGATGTGAAGGTTTTAAAAACCATAGAGGAAATTAGGGCCATATCGGACCCTTATAGAAATAAAATTTTGAATTGCTTTTATAGAATTGGCGAGCCTATTACAGTAAAGCAATTAGCAGATGAGCTAGGAGAAGTACCAGCCAAGGTTCATTATCATGTTAAGAAGATGGAAAAGGCGGGAGTTTTGACCTTGGTATATACAAAAAAGGTTAATGGTATAATTGCAAAGTACTATGAACCTACAGCAAGAGTCTTCAACTTGGTAGGAGAAGATGGTGCAATGGATCCTGTAAAGATTAATGCGGCTCAAAAGGCTATTGCTGAAGTTTTTGAGGATGGTAAGAGAACCTTTCTAAAGCAAATGGAATTACTTATAGATGAAGTGAAGGATAAAGATAAAAATAAGAGCAAAAATAAGAAAAGAAAATCCTTTAACAACCAAGTAGGTACAGAAAATATTTATCTAACAGATGAAGAAGCCATGGATCTACTTAAATATATTAGCGACCTTTTTGAGAAAAAGAGAAAAAAGCCGGCGGAGGAAAAGGAGGATATTAAAGAATATCAATTTTTCTACGCTATTACAAAGATAAAAGATAAATAAATTTATTGAAAAAGGGGAAATTATTATGACAACAGTAGTTGAAAGATTCTTAAAGTATGTAAAAATCGATACCAGATCCGATGAGGATTCTACCACAGTGCCAAGTACTGCAAAGCAGCTTAATTTGGCTAGGGAATTAGTAAAGGAAATGGAGGAAATGGGACTAAAGAATGTATCCTTAGATGATAATGGATATGTAATGGCAGAGCTTCCTTCTAATATAGATAAGGATGTGCCAGTTATAGGATTTATAGCCCACATGGATACATCACCAGACATGACTGGAGAAAATGTTAACCCACAGATAGTGAAAAAATATGATGGGGGAGACATTATACTTAATAAGGAGCAAAATATAGTACTGTCACCAATGGAATTTCCTGAATTAAGAGATTATGTAGGTCAGGATTTGATAACCACAGATGGAACAACTCTTTTAGGGGCCGATGATAAGGCAGGAATAGCAGGTATACTTGCAGCTATGGAATATTTAATGGCCCATCCAGAAATAAAGCATGGTACTATAAAGATTGGCTTTACTCCTGATGAAGAAGTTGGCCGTGGGGCAGACCACTTTGATGTAGAAAAGTTTGGAGCAGATTTAGCTTACACTGTAGATGGTGGTAGAGTAGGAGAATTAGAATACGAAAGCTTCAATGCAGCTGCCGCAAAAATTAAGATTAAGGGAAGAAATGTTCATCCTGGATATGCAGCAGGAAAGATGGTAAATTCCATATTAATCGCCAATGAGATAGTAGGAAGTTTCCCAGCAGATGAGGTGCCAGAAAAAACCGCAGGCTATGACGGTTTCTATCATCTAAATTCCATCCATGGTGAAGTAGAAGAGACAAACCTGCATTATATAATTAGAGATTTTAGCAGAGAAAACTTTGAAAGAAGAAAGCAGTTTGTAGTTGACCTTGTAGAAAAGATGAATAAGAAGTATGGTGAAGGAACTGTTATACTAGATTTAAATGATCAGTACTACAACATGAAGGAAAAAATCGACGAGGTTAAGTATATAGTAGATATTGCCTTCGAAGCTATGGAAGCCGTTGGGGTTAAGCCTATAGTAAGACCTATAAGAGGAGGTACTGATGGCTCTAGATTAAGCTTCATGGGACTTCCTACACCTAACATCTTTGCTGGTGGAGAGAACTTCCACGGAAAGTATGAATATGTTCCAATCCAGTCCTTAGAGAAGGTTGTTGAGGTTATTGTAAAAATTTCAGAGCTTTTTGCAGAAAGATAGGATTTGCAAGATATAAAAGAAGCTTTATGGAATTTGTTGTTGAGGTTAGCAAAAAAATTATACTTTTTAGGGAAGTTAATTTTTGAACTGCCACATAACAAGTAGATAATCAAATTAATTAGAGTATTATGGATATTAGGATGCGTGGTTTCCATATTGCAAAGAAGCCATGCATCCTAATCTTTTTTGATTTTTTAATTAATTAGACAGTCTGCTTTGGAAGTATCATATCAATTTAGAGTTCAGTTAAATCTCTTGATATCTCAGTTTCGCTTTTTTCCAATATTTTAAGACTTCTTTGCAATTTTAAGAATACAACGTAAGCTAGATAGCCTAAAATACCACCACAAATATATAGAATCATATCATCTATGTCACAACTTCCAAGCATAAAAATTAATTGAGAAACTTCAATAGATAATCCAATTAAAACAGTAATAAATAAAGTATAGATCATTTTTCTTCGTTTGCTAATCAACATAGGAAGTAAAAAAACCATGGGACAAAAGGCTAGAATATTACCTAATAAGTTGGTTAGTACAATATGATAACTTTGTCCACTACTTAAATAATAAGCGATAGTCTTAAAAGGTATAAAATTAATGGTGTTTAACTTTTCTAACCAAGTCAAGCGTCCCCTAAAATGAGCTGCTATATGTATTGCATCTCCACCTTTTAACAATACAAGATAAAATAAAACAAATATATAAAAGATAAAAATGAGGTGCTTGGCTATTTTAATAACTTTTGAGTTTGCTTGTCCGTTCATTGAGAACATCTTCGTATACTTTTAAGTTTTACTAATAAATATTACCACTAATTGAAGCAGTATTTCCACTTGCACCCCATGCATATATTTTTAGCCAGTAATTACTTGATGTTGTTGTTATATTAAACTTATATGTTCCTGTCTTGGTAATATTATTAATTTCACCAACTTTAGTTAAACCGCGATAAAGCAGTATATCAGAGTTAGTTGCACCATTCATACTTTTAATTAGTACTATTGCTGTACCTGGAGATAAAGTATAATATACACCATTTGACTTACCATCAACCACACCATATCCTGCTGTCCCAATTTTAATGGATGCACTGAAAGAACTTCCACTGCCGCCTTCAATTGGAGCTATAGCTTGTATTTTATTACCAGCATCAATTGGAGCTATAGCTTCCATTCTATTCCCACTATACGCTTGAACTGGAACAACTGATGATATTAAGAAAACTAAAGACAAGATGAATACTTGAAATAATTTTTTCAACATAAATCACTCCTTTAGCAAATAATTATTAAAATGCGTACAATCACTAAATAATGTATATTATATCAAATTATTTCTGATTATACAATTAAAAACTTAATATACTTTATATAGAATGAAATTGAAAAACTTTATATAATTCTAGTTTTAACCTATAAATTATCGGTTAAATAGTTTGTTTTATATTAGAAGAGAAGGAGAGGTTCATGCTTATAAATTAAAATAAAAGTTAAAGAAGTATAAAAAAAAGAAATCAAAAGAATATCTTGCCATAAAAAAACGACCTCCAATCGTTAGAGCTTTAGGTCTAACTTTTGGAAGTCGGTATAGATCATCTGTTCTTTTAATTATCTCCTCTATCTTTACTGAAGAAGAATAGGGCAATGGTTCCAGGGCCAGAATGGGACCCTACAACCGGTCCTACATAATTGATGATAACATCCTTAACCTTAACATTTTCCTTGATGAGCTTTTCAAGCAATCTTGCATCTTCTTCACAATCTCCGTGGCTTATAGCTATAACCTGATTTTCAGGATCTATAATTCTTTCCTTTAATGTATCTGCCAAGGATTTGATAGATTTTTTTCTTCCTTTAACCTTAGTAACAGGCACTAGCTTACCTTCTGTATTAACTTTAAGTATAGGTTTAATATCTAGTAATGTTCCTAAAATAGCGCTGGTAGAGGAAACTCTTCCTCCTCTTTTTAGATGATGAAGATCATCTACCGTAAACCAATGGTTTAATTTTAACTTGCTGTTTTCTACCCAGTTAACAACGTCTTCCTTGGAATCTCCTGTCTTTAACTTTTCACAAGCGTTATAAACTAATAATCCTAAGCCTAAAGAAGCGCATTTAGAATCAATAATAGAGATATCTGCATCTGGATTTTCTTCTAATATTGCATCTCTTGCAATGCAGGCACTGTTGTAAGTACCGCTTAGGGCTGATGAGAAGGCTATATAAATTAAGGAATAGCCTTGAGATACATATTTGCGAAAGGTTTCTTCAAAGGTAGAAGGATTTATTTGAGAAGTAGAAGACATTTCACCCTTTCTCATTTCATTATAAAAATCCTTATAGTTTATTGATTTACCAGAGTCATCTTGGTAGGTGGCACCTTTAAAATTAAAAGTTAGGGGCATTATTAATATATTATTATCTTCAGCGTATTTAACTGGTAGATCTGAACAAGAATCGGTGATTAATAAAGTTTTCATAGAAACTCTCCTTACAAATTTATTGAATAAAATCATATAAACTTTCAATTTTGTAGTTTATATTTTGGTTAAGTTTATATTAAATTAAATTGAAACAGTTTCGTAAATTATAACATAATTTATCAGGTAAAGAAATACAGAACATAATCTTTATTAATAAGGTTCCACTTTTATGGGTTTTTATTCCTGTAATACCCCATAATTTTTTGTAGAAAACTTAATCAATCAGTATAATATAGTTAAGAATAAATAAAAAGGTGTGAAATAATGAAGGATGAAATAAAGGAGGAGGATTTATACCCTCCAGTGAAAGAATATTTCCAAGCTTTAGGCTACAAGGTTAATGGAGAGGTAAGAGGCTGTGATATTACAGCGCTAAAGGAAGAAGAACTTATTATTATAGAGTTAAAGAAAAACCTCACAGTAAATCTATTAACTCAGGCAGTTATTAGACAGCGTACTGCGGATCTTGTTTATATAGCTATACCAAAGCCTAAAAGATTTAAGATTAATGCTAAGTGGAAGGATACATTACATTTATTAAGGCGATTGGAACTAGGTTTAATTTTAGTGCATATAAAAGATGGATTAAGTACTGTAGAAGTGGTCCAGGAGCCTGTACCTTTTGATAGAAATAAGAGCATACAGCTAAATAAGAAGAAAAGAAAACTCTTAATAAAGGAGATAGAAGGAAGAAATATAGATTTAAATAAAGGAGGAAGCAGGGGTAAAAAATTGGTGACTGCTTATAGAGAAGCTGCTATATTAATAGCTTCCTGTTTAGACCTATATGGACCTTTATCTACAAAGGAGCTTAGGTCCCTTGGCAGTGATAATAAAAAGACAACTTCTATTTTAAATCAAAATTATTATGGTTGGTTTGAAAGGCTAGAAAAGGGGGTATATAAGCTTACTGAAGAAGGTAAGAAGGATTTGCAGCAATATCCCGAATTAGTAAAATACTATAAGGATAAAATAAAAAATAAAGTTATGGAAGCTGACAAGATAGCTAACCGTTAAATTTCATCTCAAAATAATAAATGTATAATTAACTTAAAATTTGAAACAATATAAATATAAATAACAAAGTAACCGCCTGCTATAATAATGTGAGGTGATAACAAATGAAGAAGTGGAAAACTATAATACTATTAACCCTATCTGTGCATATTATGCCCTTATTAGGATTGAATATGCTTGAAAATGGAATGGACATAAAAGATACCTTTAGAATATATGTGACAAAACCATTGAAATTATAAAAATCGAGCTTTTAATTTGCTCGATTTTCTAAAATTAAAATTCTATAATTGATACCTTTTTTTCTGTTGCATTTAATTCAATAGTAGCTCCTATTGGTAAGGTGAACATTGGATGGGTATGGCAGCAATCGAAGTCTGCGATAAAAGGTAGTTTTTTATCTCCTAATACTTCTAACAATACTTCATAGGGCTTTCTACCAGTATTTAAATCATCAAACAACTCATGTTTTCCTAGAATTATTCCAGAAACCTTATCAAAGACTCCGTTTAATTTTAAAAGCGAAAAACTTCTTTCTATAGTGGCAATATTTTTTAAAGAATCTTCAATAAAAAGTATGTCTCCCTCTTTTATTTCCGGCATATACTTGCTGCCCCATATTCCCGCCATTGTATTTAAGTTTCCTCCTATAATTCTGCCTCTAGCAACACCATCATAAACGGTTATCCAAGAATTTTCATGTTTTTCCTTACTTCTATCCTGTGTCTCCCAGTTAATATATTCATCTGTCCAATATTTAGGCATATCAAGGACATGGGGAGTTTTTGTATCATCCATAGTAATTTCCTTAAAATATTTGTATGTATAGTCCACAAAGGGCGGCAGTTCTCCAAAAGATGCAACTAATGCAGGTCCATAATAGGTACTTATTCCAGTTTGTGCATATATAGCTAATAAAATTGCAGTAACATCAGAGTAACCTATGATTATTTTAGGATCTTTTTTGAAGGACTCATAATCTATATAGGGAAGTATAGAATTTGAATTCATACCACCAATGGTAGACATAATACATCTAACCTTTGGATTTCTAATTAACTCATTTAATTCTTCTGCCCTTTCTTGAATGTTTCCAGATCTATAAAAATCATGTTTTCCTGTAAGGTTACCTTCTATAATTTTAAAACCCTTATCCTGAAGGTATTTTTTTGCTCTTTCAAACCTTTTAGGGCAGGAGCAGGTTATAGGAGATGATGGTGAAAAAATACCAATATTGTCTCCAATCTTTAATTTTGGCACATAGCTCATAGCAAAATCTCCTTTAGCTTAAGATCTTTTTCGCATAAAACTAACTTATTTTGACATTTATTCTTCTTTAGCTTAGGAGAATTATAACACAATATAAAAAAAATGTCTCTTATTCTATAAAAGTAATAAAATAAATGTAGACAAGCAATATACCCTATGTTATAATGTGGTTAAGTTAAAAGTAAATAGAAATGTAAGCTGTAGCAGAGCAGGTATTACGCGTTAAGTGTTAGAGGATGGGAGTATAGCCTCTAAACGAAAAACCTAAATTTAGGTTTGCGATGTAATATTTCATCCACTGTTACGTTAAAAGGTCTTTCTT
>Ga0209537_1000431_pt1 | contig 51055 bp, 65 predicted proteins | sample BioPla4DNA1_FD_187698 | JGI IMG/M metagenome (GOLD analysis project Ga0209537, IMG submission 187698) | Biogas fermentation microbial communities from Germany - Plant 4 DNA1 (SPAdes) (version 2) | ecosystem: Engineered > Bioreactor > Anaerobic > Digestate | place: Bielefeld, North... | reverse complement strand
CATATATATAAAATATTAAAAAAATATATACCAGAGATACAATAAAAGCTAGGTTTTATTGGCCGAAAGGATGGATGTAAGGTGATGATCCTGTGTCTAATTTCCGGTATTGGTGTGATGATTATGATCTAACCGGTAAAGATCTGGCCTGTGGTTGCACATACTATAAAAACTTGGTTATTAGAAAGTAAGGGTATCAAAAAGTACCAGGATATTGTCGATATATTAAAAGTTATCGGATAAACCGAAAGCAATTTAAAGAAAGCAGGCAAAACCTGCCAATACTCCACAGAAAGGCTAGCCGGGAGCCTTATCCCGGCAAAATAGACCTCCATCTTTATAGAAAAATTTGAGAAAAATGTGTATTTGCTATTTACATTTTTAGCAATATGTGATATTATAATAACAGAGGCGGAACAAACCGCCAAACACGAATAGGAGGAACGAAAGATGAAAGTTAACGAAATGGTACAAATTCACAATGGAGACAATTCAATGGGTGGTATGTTCATCTATGAGAAATTTATTACTGGCACAGTTGTTAAGGTTAATAAAAAGTCTATTAGAGTTCACATGGCCCATGCTAAATGCACAACAAATGGTAAGATTACACGTGAATATGACATGAACGAAGAGGCAACATTTACTTTTTGGAAGACGATTGAAAACAAACAGTTCGGTAGGAACGCTGGCAAAACAGTTGACATCTACAAGAACAACCTATACGGCATCATCGAAATCGCCCGCTAGGCCCACCTGACGATGGCCGGATGGCACCCGGCCGAAACGCTCGGCCCTTACGGGGCCCGGCGTCGTGGGAAGCCACAAAACAACCGATACGCCTGGCTTGACAAGGTGCAAAACCTTATAAAATAAAACACAAATTATAAAATGCAAATCAAAAGATAAAGCACTAGGCTAAACTGTAAAAGGTTTGGCTTTTGTGCGTGTTTAAATGTATTTTTGTTTTATATCTATATTGGCGGAAAGGAGCGAAATCTAATGGCTAAAAATGATAAAGTCAAAGAGAATGAAAAACAAAATAGAAAGAACTTTAGAAGTGAATTGACTAGGGCTGAAGAAATATTCATACATGAGCTAATACGGGGTAAAAGTCAAAGGCAGGCATTTCTGAGAGCGTACCCCGAAAAGGCATCGTGGAAATGGGCTAGTATAGACAGCGCTGCTAGTACTTTGCTAAAGAAGGAAAAGGTGGCGAAAAGGTATGACACTCTGATGAATCGGATTAGGGCTGCGGAGCTAGAAAAGACTAAGTGGACTAGGGAGCAGGCAATTGAGACATTAAAAGGTGTTATCAAGCGGAACGTCGAAGAATACGAAAAAATCCAGACAGCAATCGACGACGAGATTGAGCGCTTGCTTGAAAAGATTAAAAAGAATCCGCGCAAAGCGGAGAAATACACGAGAGAGCTGCTTAGAAAGCGAAAAGCAAGAATCGTTACTGCTACACACAATACGGGTATTATCTCTGCAGTGTCTGAATTAAACAAAATGCAGGGATTCAACGAAGAAACTATCAACCTGAATGGTGCTGTTGTATTTTCTGGTGAGGATCAGTTAGAAGATTAAGTTTGTCTCGCGCGCGTATAGCTAAATATGTGCAAGAGAAAGCTAAGAAAAAATGCTATTTGCTTGTGCATGAATAAGCTAGAAATAAGCTTGCTATATATACGCGCGCGCAGCTGCAGTATACGGCAGATAATATATCTGCATCTGTATCTACTGTTCTATATTCTCTCTCTGTTATATCTATTCTTCTGTTATATCTATTCCTTTGTATTATATAGAATTATTTAAGAGATTTGTAGATATATACCAAAAAGAGGTTACTAACGAATCAAATCAATAGTAAAACATAAAATGGAGTAGATATTAATGACAAATGGATTGGTAATTAACAAGAACCTCCCAAAACTGGTCGGCAAGGGCTACAAGACGTTCTGGGAATTCAAAGGCAGATATAGAGTAGTAAAAGGTGGTCGTGGCAGCAAGAAGTCCTGTACGTCAGCACTCTGGTATCCATACATGATGATGAAGTTCTGGGAGTTATATCGATTGAAGCCTTGCGCGCTTGTTATTAGAAAGTATTTCGTTACTCATCGCGATAGTACATTTGCTCAAATTAAATGGGCTATAAATAGGTTAGGTGTTAGTCATCTATGGAAAGCGAATAAATCACCGCTTGAGTTAACGTATATACCAAGTGGACAGAAGATAATGTTTCGTGGGTTGGATGATCCTCAAAGCATTACTTCTATTACTGTTGAAGATGGTTATCTGTGCTGGGTATGGTGGGAAGAGGCATTTCAAATAACCAATGAGGCAGATTTTGATAAAGTTGATTTGTCAATCAGAGGCGAAATGCCAGAGCCATTATTCAAACAACATACATTTACGTTTAACCCCTGGTCTGAGAAGATATGGCTAAAGAAGAGATTCTTCGATCAGGTAGGCAGTAATGGTCTTAGTAAAGATGGCAATATCTTAGCTATTACTAAAAACTTCGATTGCAACGAATTCCTTGGTCCTGATGATTTGAAGATATTTGAGGATATGAAGAAAAACAATCCTCGAAGATATAGCATTGAAGGTCTTGGAGAATGGGGTATCGCAGAAGGATTGGTATTTGAGAATTGGCAGGAACTTGACTTTGATGCTGATGCTCTAAAACGAAAGCTAAGAAGCGACGATACTCCAGTATATAGACAACTACATGGCCTTGACTTTGGTTATACAAATGACCCTACAGCCTTTATCGCGTTATTGGCTGATGAGAAAGAAAAGGTCATATTCATATACGACGAAATGTATAAAACGCAAATGAAGAACAAAGATATATACGAAACGCTAAAGTACAAAGGATTTGAAAAAGCAAGAATATGTGCAGACTCAGCAGACCCTAAAACAATTGATGAATTAAAAGACCTTGGATTATATAGAATATACGGAGCTAAGAAGGGCAAAGGATCAGTTAAAGCTGGCATTCAAAAATTGCAGGACTATAAAATATATGTCCATCCTTCTTGTATAAATTGCATTGTTGAATTTAACAACTATGTATGGGAAACCGACAAGAATACGAATAAACCAACAACCGATCCAATAGAAGAATACAACCATTTGATGGACGCTTTACGGTATGCTACGGAGGATCTCGGTTCAAGCAACTTTAGCTGGTAATATAAAACCATATGGTAATAATAAAAGGAGGCTGAAAGATGTATTTCAGCACATACACAAATTATAAGTCGCCCGCTATGGCTGAGGCAACCGCTAGACTAAAGAGACTTAGCAACACTGGACAGCCTCAGGAATCTTTCCTTTATTCATGTATTACTGAGTTTGAGAATAGCGAAGAGTTAGCTATGATGAATAAAGCACAAAAGTATTATAGAAATGAAAACGATATAATCGAACGCAAGAGATACTACATTGATAGAAGAGGAATAAAGCAGGAGGTAACGAACCTAAGCAATGCAAGGCTCCCTCATCCGTTTTTAAAAAAGTTAACAAATCAAAAAGTCAATTACCTGCTTGGCAAAGAGTTAACAATTCAATGCGATAACGACAAATTCGGTGAGGAACTTGGCAAGTACATCGATCGTTCGTTTTTGTGTATTCTAAAAAATACAGGCAAGCACGCAATTCTTAATGGTATTGCATGGATTCAACCGTACTACGATCGGGAAGGCAATTTGAAGTTTAAGAGAATTCCTTCTGATGAGGTAATTCCATTTTGGGCAGATGCTGATCACACTGAACTTGATGGTGTTATTCGTTTCTACACTATGTTTGAATATGATGCGGACGGCAACAAGAAGGAAGTCGTTAAAGTGGAATATCATACTGTTGAAGGCGTATGGTATTATATCAAAGGAGACAAAGGTCTTGAGCCTGATTTAGATGCAAGCCCGACTGGTGAGGTACGTGGTCACTTTGTTGTTACGAAGCCTGTAATTGACGAAGATGGCAAACCGAAACTGGACGAGAATGGCAATCAGGTGTTTGTCAATGAGCAGGCAACGTGGGAGCGAATTCCATTCATTGCATTCAAATACAACCAGGACGAAATTAGCCTATTGAAGTGGGTAAAGCCTCTGATAGATGACTATGATATCAACACTTCAGATACGTCGAATACGCTTCAAGATGTTCCTAATAGTATTAAGGTAGTAAAGAACTACGATGGCACTGACAAAGGCGAGTTCGTCCAGAACCTGGCTACATTTAGGACTGTATTTGTGGCTGGTGATGGCGATATGACTACTGTGGAAAACAAACTTGATATTGCCGCAATTGATAGCCATCTTAACAGACTTAGGAAAGACATCTATGAGTTTGGTTCTGGTGTAGATATTCAGACTGAAAATTTTGGCAATGCTTCTGGTGTAGCAATAAAGTTTCGGTATCTAGATCTTGATAATGATATGCAGGACATGGCTAATGAATTCTCTGCGTCTCTTGATAATCTAATCTGGTTTATCAAGGTAGACATGCTTAACAAAGGTATTGGCGATTTTATGGACGAGCAATACGAAATCGTGTTCAATACTGACAACATTACTAATGAAAGCGAAATCATCGCAAGCTGCAGAGATTCTGCTGGTATCATTAGTGACGAGACAATTCTTACAAATCATCCTTGGGTTACAGATGCAACAAGGGAATTGGAGCGCATGAAAAGAGAACGTGAAGAAATGCTAAACGAAGATGAAGATGAGTTCGGCTTTGGCAATGAGAACCGGAACGAGGATGATCAAGCAGAAGAGGTGACATAATGCCTGTAAATCCGAACAAGGATTATTGGATAAGAAGAGCTGAGGCAACTGTCCTAAGCGGTGAAAAATCTGTCCTTGAGTACGAGCGCGAATTGAAAAAGGCATATGAAGCTGCTAGTGCGCAAATTGAAAAAGAGATTCATGCTTTTTATTCTAAGTATGCAAAAGATAATGAAATAAGTTTATCTGAGGCAAGGAGAAGACTAAAGCCAAGCGAGAAAAAAAGCTTTAACGCTCAGGCAAAAATATATCTTGATGAGATTGCTAAAATGGGCAGAACTCCTATGACGAAGGAATATATGTCTCATTTGAAGCGGCTCTCTGGAAAGGCCTACATGACCCGTCTGGAGGAACTCAACAATAACATAAGATATAATATTGAGAAGCTATATGCAGGTCAATCTGCCTCACTCGGAAAGGCTCTGAAGGAAGGCTATGAGGATAGTTATTATCGTACGATGTTCAATGCTCAAAAACAGGCCAAGCTTGGGATTAGTTTTACAACTCCTGGTAAAAGGACAATTGAGGCTGCAGTAAAAGAAAAGTGGCTTGGACAAAATTATAGTGACAGAATATGGGCTAATAAAGACAAACTTATTAAACAGCTTGAGCAAATTCTACCGCAGGAATTCGTTAGAGGCAAAGGTCCTGCTAGTGTAGCTAGAACACTTTCTCAAAAGCTTGATGTTAGTTACAATAATGCCAAGAGATTGGCTCGCACTGAAATGAATTACATTAGCAATAAAGCCACAATGCAAGCATATATTGATAATGGAATAGGCGAATATGAGTATGTTGCCATTTTAGATGCTAGAACATCTGATATTTGCAGAGAGCTTAATGGCAAAACATTCCCTATAAAAGAGGCAACACCAGGAATAAACTGGCCTCCTCTACATCCGAATTGTCGTTCAACGACCATACCATATTTTGGGGATGATGATATAGGCAAGGTTGCTGACGATAGGGTTGCAAGAGCAAAGGATGGAAAAGGCAAGTCCATCAAACTTGGCCAGGACGTAAGCTTCTTCGAATGGGTTGAGCAATATGGCAGTCCTGAATTTAAAGCTAGAGTAAAGGCTCAAAGGCATAAGTTCTTAAATGTCGATGTTTCAGCTATTATTGTCACAACGATTGCGGTGCTTTCAGAGGAAGCGAAGAATGCTATATTTAGATATATAACGGGCGGCTATAAAACTCTCAACGCGCAGGCTGATGCATACTTGAATGGAACTGATAAAGAGAAGGCGTTCTCAAAATCAGGGCTTGAAATATATGAGGCTGTTTCAAATTCAAATAAAGAATATGATACTTTGTATAGGATCGAAAATGTTGAAGGTTTTAAATTGGATGGTGACAAGATTATTTCAAGCCCATTCACTGAAGGCGAAGAACTTATTTGGGGATTGCGTAGCACATCGCAAAGCGAAAAGTTTATTGCTAAAGCCGCACGTGGAAGAGACAAAAACATACCATTTGTCGGTGGTGATAATATTGTTGACCGTGTTGTTTACAAGATCAAAGGAGCTAAAGGTTTAGATGTTGCAGACATAAGCCCTTACAAACAAGAAGAGGTTGTGGTAAGTGGCATATTTGTTGTTGTACATACAGGCAAAGTTGAGAAAATTGGCAATGAAAAAGTAATTGTTGTTGAAGTAAAAATGAAAAAGTGAGAATGAGCAAAGCCATCAAAAAATATTAAAGAAATTGGAAAATAATATGAAATTGCTATTTACATTACCAGCGTTTGTGATATAATAGTAACTGTAGAATAGTGATGACGATGAATAGAGTTAAAAACAACAAGTTGGCTCGTTCTGTAAAGAAAGCAGATTTGCTTCACAATATGGATATAAGCCGACTTAAAGTTGTTAGCAAAAAAGATCTTGAGCGTCTTAATAAATATCAGTATATATATAATTATTTATTATAGTTATCTGTATTATCTGTGTATTTAATCCTATTGTAAAATCAAATGATTGTAAATAGGATTAATATAATAATAAAAAGATAAAATAAGATGCGTCGTGGACGAAACCACGTAAAAAGCGTAGCATCGAAAGGAGAATATCAATGACAAAGGAACAATTATTGGAAGCAGGATTTACTGAGGAGCAAGCAACAAATATCCTAAAGCTTCATAAGGAGGCGATTGATAGCAACTACATTCCAATTCACAGGTTCAACGAAGTTAATAATGAGTTGAAAACAACCAGAGCATCGTTGGCCGACAGAGACAAGCAAATTGAAGGTTTGAAGAAATTTGAAGGCACTGCTGCCGAACTCCAGGCCAAAGTCAAGGAGCTTGAGGATGCCAACAAGGCCGCAGATGCAAAGTACAAACAGGAGCTTGCAGCAGAGCGAAAGCGAAATGCCGTAAAACTTAGTCTGCTGGATGATGCTGAAGGAAAGCCACATGATGTTGAGATGGTTATGAGTTTGTTCGATCTTGATGCCATTGAAGTAGATGAATCAGGAAAGATCACAAAAGGATTCAAAGAGCAGTGTGAAGCGATTCGCAAGGACAAGGCATTTTTGTTTGCAAGCAAGACCGAGCCTGGTAAACCTGCTGGTTGGAAACCTGCTGGAACACCTCCCGTTGATGGAGACAAAGGTGGACAATCCACAGATCCCTCAGTTAGTTTTGGTAAAAGCCTTGCCCAAATCAAACTTGGTATGATGGGTGTTCAACCTGCAAGCTCAGAAACAAAATAAGTAATTTATAGGAGGAATATATATCATGGCAATGAAAATGAAAGCTATTGAATACGGAGCACCGACTCCTCAGATTCTGGCAATCCCGGACCATTATGTAGCACTTGGTTTTAAACACGCGAAAGCGGATGCAGTGACGCCGGGTCTTGCAACTTTGGTTGATGGTCGTTACATCGTAAAGGCCGGCACTATTTATCCTGCGAATGATTCCACAGCTGTTGGCGTTGTTCTTAATGATTATGATGTTACAGATGGGGATGCTACGCTGGCAGTAGTCATTCATGGGTTCGTTAAAACTGCAGCTTTGCCCACTGTGCCTTCTGCAGATGCTATTACTGCTTTAAAGCAGATTCAGTTTGTTCCGATTGGGGATACAATCACGGTTGACTATGGACCTGTTGTTCCGCTTACTTATGAAGTTGGAGCGACCGAAGCTGGCACTGATACTGTTGAAGTTCCGTTAGCTGGTGGCTTAACGTATTCTGACGCGGCCACATCTAAAACCAATTGGACGATTACTGGAGAAACCACTGTAAAGGCTACAGTTGAAAGTATTACGCTTTCAGTAGACAAAAAAGTTGCGATCTTTGAAGTAAAAACAACGTCTACGCCTTTGGCTACCGGTTCTATTACAGTTAAGCCTGCGGCTGCGGCAATTAGCATTGGCAAAGCGCCTAGCTCGGCTAAGACAATTGTGACTGTAGCTTAAGCTTAAGCAACACAATAAAACAGAAACAGGAGGAATTATATTATGGCAAAATCAATTTATGATATTTTCGAGAGTAAAGCAATTGCTTCTTATTGGACCGATGTAAATGCTAACATGAAAGATCCCATGATCGGCACAAAGTACTTCCCGGTGTCTAAGCAGACAGGTCTTAGTCTTGCTTGGATCAAAGGAAGAAACAACCTGCCGGTTGCGCTCCAGCCTTCGGCGTTTGATACTAAAGCTGCTCTTCGTGATCGCATTGGCGTGCAAGAGCTTTCCACTGAAATGCCGTTCTTCCGCGAGGCAATGCGTATTGGAGAGAAGGATCGCCAGGACATCGAAACGTTGCTTGCCAAGGGTGAGCAGTTCGCGCAGCCTACCATTCTTCGCATCTTCGATGACATCACAAATCTGGTTGATGGCGCTCTTGTTCAAGCTGAACGTATGAGAATGTCTCTTCTCTATAGTGGTTCCATTGCAATTTCTGCAACCGCTGAAAATGGAAGGCCTATCGAATACACATATAATTATGATGCTGACGGAGCCTGGGCTGCCGAAAACACTATCGAACTCACTGGTGATAGCACATGGACGTTGGCTAATAAGAGCACTTCTGATCCTATCAATGACCTGCTTGATGCCGCTGAAGTTCTTGCTGAGAAGTTCGGTGTCAAGGCTGTTGAAGTTCTCATGAACACCACCACGTTCAAGGGAATGATTGCTTCCGAATCTATTGCGAAGGCAATCAATCCGAATGGTGCTTCTAGTATCATTGTTACTCGCAACACTGCTAAGCAGTTCATCCAGGATCAGACCCAGCTTACCATTACCCTGTATGATAAAATGTTCAAGGACGAGCAGGGTGTCGATCGTAAGTTCTACCCCGATGGGTATGTAACTTTGCTTCCGTCGTATGCGCTTGGTAACACCTGGTTTGGAACCACGCCTGAGGAGTTCGACCTGATGAGCGGTAATGCGAATGCTTCTGTTTCCATCGTTAACACTGGCGTTGCAATTACTACCATTAAGGAGCCGCATCCGGTCAATGTTCAGACTATCGTTTCTGAGATCGTTCTTCCTTCTTTTGAGCGAATGAGCGATATTTACGTGATGAAAGTATTTTAAGGGAGGACTAAAGAATGCCAACGATTAGAATTGCGAGAACTGTAAAATATAAAGGCGTCGTTTACCCCGCAAATACCGACATCGTCGTGGATGACAAGGATGTCTCTGATCTTCTTTCTCGCGGTGGATGGATAATCAATAAAGGCCCGGTGGCCAAGTCCACCGTGGAGGATGCTGAGGGCCCCACCGCTGATGAGGAAAGTGATGATGTCGCCGAAGCCGAGGAAACCGAAGAGGTTGATCCTGAAGCCGAGGCAAAAGAATTGCGTATGCTAAGATCCAAAGCCAAAAAGCTTGGCATCGAAGTAAATCCTAATTGGAGTGCAAATAAGCTAAAGAAGAGGATTGCAGCCGCACAAGCCGAATAAAAAGGAGGTAATGCGCCATGACGGTTTTGGAAATCACACTTGCTAAAGTTAAAGCTTTAGTGGATTCTGGTGCAGTTACCGAGGTTGATGCGCAGCTTGCAATTGACGAAGTAGGGCTTGTTATTTGCAATCATTGCAACATCGAAGAAACAAGAGACATTCCCGAAGCGTTGAATTTTACATGGGCAAATATGGCTGTTGACTTGCTAAAGTATACATACGAAACAAATCGTACGGATGCTGGAGCTGGAGGTACCACCGAGGTCGATATGTCAGCGGTCTCCTCTTTCAAAATTGGCGATACACAATTTAGCTTTGGTGACTCCGGCTCTGCAAGTCAACGCTCAAGAACACTTAGAAGTCATGCAGCTGTACTTGATCAACTTACGATGAATTATCGTGAACAATTAAACAAATTCAGGAGGATGGTGTGGTAAAACGAAACTGTCAAGTTAATGCGATTAAGTATTATGAGCGCATGGCCGGCGGGACAACAAAGACCATTCCTTTAAAGAAGGTGTATTAAGATGCGGTTACCAAAAACCCCGGTCTCCCAGAATGTTGTCGTAAAACGGTTGATCGAAGGGCGCTACGACGAGAACCACAATTGGGTAGACGCGCATGAGGCAATGGTGGCTACTATCACTAATGCCAGCATACTTCCGAAGTCTGGCCGGGAACGGGCGGCCGAGGTCCAGACGGTATATGAAAGCGATTATACCATGTGGGCTGGAAGAAAAAACATCACGTTTGAACCTGGGTTTTCGACGTTGGAGCGTGGCGACATAGTAATCGATGGCAAGGGGCGAAGGTTTAGGATGGTGTTCCCCGGGGATTACGGCCCGGTGTTTGAAGTATCCATGAAAGAGGAATTGTCTGATGGACATTGAAGTCGGTTTTGATGGAATCGAAGAGGCCCTGGAGGCGTTGGCCAGGTTTGTGGAGGCTGAGGAACGGGCGATCGTAGATGCTATGGAATACATCCTTCGTGCCATGGTCAATTATGTAAAACAAAACGGACCCTGGACCGATAGAACTTCAAACCTTAGAAACTCCATCTCAATCAACCTGGACACCATGCAGGAGTGGCCGGCGGATACCCCTCCGGAAGTCATAAAGTCTTTGGTATCTCAGAACGAAACCCCGGTCATCCAAATTGAAGGTAATGATTTTGTGGGTTGCCTATCTGCTGGAATGGAGTACGCTATCTGGGTAGAAACAAAAGAAGGCTATTGGGTCCTCACGGGCGCCATTGACTGGATAGAACCTCTAATCAAGAAATACTTTGCTGACAAAATGGCTGTTGAAAAACTTGACCTGGAGCAGGCCGCTTCAGTAGCCTACATCCGCTGGCAGGAGAGGAAGGGGGCGCGGTAAATGGACATCAACAAAATATTGACGCCGGTGATGCTCCGCCTAATCAACGACAAAAATATTTCCGGTCAAACCACTCTGGGCGACTTGCTTAACAATAAAATTGACGTTTACAAAGGCCCCCGCAAACCAACTGGAACGAAAAATCCTTGCTTCACTATCCATGTTCTCTCCGCGCCGAGAGATCCTGATTCAAAGATTTACAATGGAACTCTGTTAATTAATTTCTATTGCCCGAACTACGCTTCCGGAAATGCTAATATAGAGTTAATGGGGCCGGTGACCGCCCGAATTGTGGAACTCTTCGATGACCAACTCCTAACCATGGACGGATATAACAATTTCAATTTAGCGGTTCAAGAACCTCTTGGGCCACTTTTTGATCCCTCGTTTCCCAACGAACATTTTATGAGTGTTCGTATCAAATTCAATCTCTTCAAGAAAGGGAGTGCTTAAATGGAACCTTTAGTGGTTGAAAAAATGGATATGGGTCCGTGCGTTGCTACTTTTGGCGGTACTGAGCTAGGACGGACCAAAGGAGACAGTACATTCTCTTATTCGATTGAAACCCAAAACATCGAAACCGAGGAAGATGGGATTGTTGATGAGGTCGTTACCAACGACCAACTTACTTTCACCATTCCCTTGATTTACACTGATGTTGACACTCTGGCGCTGGTTATTCCCTGGGCGCAGAAAACAACTGTTAACGGTGAATCGAAGTTGGAAGTAGGAAAGGCGATTGGGCAACGATTGTTCCAATATGCTAAACAGTTGGTGCTTCATCCGACGAGTGCAGCCGATGATGACAAATCAAAGGACATCACCATTTACAAGGCGTATCCGAAACCAGGCCCTATTGAGCTGACATACTCCAGGACCGGCGAACGTATTGCGAACGTCACTTTTGTTGCTGTTCGTGATGCTTCCAAGCCGGCCGGAAAAGATTACTTCTGTATCGGCGATCCGGCGATTGATGGCGACGTAGTCGCGCCGACGGTCGAAAGTACAGTTCCGGCCGATGGTGATGTAGATGTGGCGAAGGCCTCCGGTCTGACCATTGACTTCGTAATGAGCGAAGATATCGATCCTGCGACCGTGATTAAGGCCAACACCTCCATCACCAACCTTACTTCCGGAGCGCCGTTTAGTAGCTACAATGTGAGCTACAAGGCGGAAACCAAAACTATTCGGTTAACCACTACGGCGGCACTGGCCGGGTCTGCTCAGTACATGGCAACCATCGGAACCGGCATTAAGGACCTCAACGGGAACGCCTTGGCCGAACCGAAGGTTATTACCTTCACGACGGCGGTTTAAAGCCTAAAAACAACAATAACAAGCAATAAGCCCCTCGGAATACCCGGGGGGCCTGTTATAAAAGAGGAGGACGAAAGATGTTTGATTTTATTAAGAGGCGCAACAATAAAGACTTCGCGAGTGTAGCGGAGATGAACGAAATAAAAGGTATAACCATTCCTGTTATCACATTAGAAAAATACCCGGAGATCGCCAAACGTGCGTTATCTCTGGTTGAAAAAGTATCAAGGCAATTATCCGGGGAAAGCGGTCAAACAGTTGATGAAGTCTTAGAATCTCTAACTGTTACCGACATGGTGCGTTACATTCCGAAAATCATCACGATTGCTGCGGATGAACTATTTAGTTTCGTTGCATTTGTGCTGGACGTCGATGAACATATCATTCGCAAACTCGGTGTCGCCGATCTCACCAGAATCTGCATGAAGGTCTACGAAGTAAACGAATTCGCGGAGGTTCAGGATGAGATCAGAAATTTTATGAAGACTCTGGCGAAGAAGAAAAGTCAGAGTCAGGACTGACCGAAGAAGATTATTACTTTGATTCATTAGTCTACCAGATCATGGGAGAGTTTCACCTGTCAAAGACGCAGGTCTTGAAAGAGATTTACATCCGGGAACTCCCCTTGATTTTTAAACACATTAGGCAGCGGAAGAGATTGAAGAAGTTGGAAGAGGTCTCGAAATATAACCGTCTTTTAGATATCGCTGTTTCCACTGCTGGGATGTCCCCGAGTATGAAAAACGTTAAAGCACTAAAAGAAGAGTTTCGACAACTTGCCAAGTCATTGGCTCCGGCGGTCCGGGTACCAGAGAAGAAAAATACAGGCGACCCGTTGAATGGGCTCCGTGCGCTGCAAGGCGTGATAGCTGCAAACAGACCCCACAAACTCAGAAAGGGGTAAATTGAACGACATATTCTTTTATGATACAATAATGGAAAAGGAGGGATTTGGTTGAAAAAGCTATTTGGTTTACTTATTGTACTGTGTTTAGCTGTCAGTGTTGTTTTTGCTGTAATTGTCGCTTCTGCAGAAAAATACGATGTCAGGAATGTTCGATGGGGCATGAGCAAGGAAGAAGTAAAGCAAAAAGAAAAAGCTGAGCTTACCGGAGAAGGAAACGACAGATTATACTACAAAACAATGTTATTTGGGAATCAATATGAACTTTACTATATATTTGATGATGATAGATTGGTTGAAGTCCAGTACGGGAATCTGTTTTCGGAGCGGCCGGATAAAGAAGATTTCGAAAAAGCCCGGAAGCTATTGACAAAGAAATACGGAAAACCCCGCATAACATACAATAAAAAGGACAGCGGGGAAATGAGCGAGTGGAAACACAAGTATACGAAAGTCTCTCTAGCGAGATTTGATAATAATACGTCTATATGGTATCAATATGTCGGCAGTAAGTTCGACGAAGAAGAATTGTAAAACAAAGAAAAGGCAAACTTCCAATAACATAACCAACAGAACGGAAGAAAGACCAACCGCCCAAATAAGGATGGCTTTCTTATACCTTTTAAAAGGGGTGAGATAATGGCCGAAGCAACTTTGGGCAATCTAGTTTATTTTATCCGCGCTCAAAACCAGCAATTTAAGCAAGTTGTTAATGAAACGGATAGCTACCTAAAAGGCATTGGAGCTACTTTCAATAAAGGGAGCAAGCAGGCCAAGGACTATGGTGTTTCTGTAACCAAAGGCCTTGATGATGCCAGAAAGAGTATTCAGCAGCACAAAGAAGCTATACAAAGCATGGCGATAGGTTCGGCGGCAGCGCTTGCAACCATGGTAATGCAAATTCGTCGGTCAATTAAAGAAACCATTGATATGCAAAACTCATTGGCAGGGTTAAGCAGTGTGGCAAAAGCCTTCCACCACGACGTTGGCGCGGTGAACCAGGCTGCCAAAGATTTGTCTGCAGACGGCCTTATGACACTAGCTGATGCAGCAACCGGATTGAAGAACCTTATGATGTCCGGTTTTGGTCTACAGGAATCTATCAACTTAATGGAGCGGTTCAAAGACATCGCGGCATTTAATAGGCAGGGTTCTCTTGGGTTTGGTCAGGCTATCAGAGGGGCAACAGAGGGTATTAAGAACCAGAATTCCATGCTGGTTGATAATATCGGTCTAACCAAAAACTTGTCGATAATCTTAAAAGAAGCTGGTTATTCAGAAACCGACTTAATGCGTGTCACAACTGACGCAGGGGTAAGACAGGCACTGTATAATGGCTTGCTTAAAGAAGCTAGTTACTTCACCGGCGATGCGGCGAAGATGGCAAAGTTACTTAGCGGACAAATGGCGCAGACTTCCGTAAACGTCCAAAAACTGTACCGGGCATTGGAATCTACAATTGATAAACCTCTTACTGAGTTTTTGGAAACCGTAAATGATATATTAATTAAAACAACCGAATGGATTAGCAGGAACAAAGAGCTTGTTGGGACATTAACCCTAATTACTACTGGAGCAACGGGCGCCACCTTGGCGATTTCAGCTTCGGTATTAGCAATTGATAAACTTATTGGCATTATTAAGACGGCAATTACAATTGTTAAGAATAGCAACCTACTATTTGCTTTACAATGGATCGCTTCAGGAGCTGGGTTCGCCGGCAAAATTAAAGCCGCAGGAGAAGCGATTGGATTTCTCGCAGCTTCATTAAAAGGGCTTCTTATCGCTGGGGCAGTAGTTGCTTATTTCGGAATATTAATAACCCTTATCTCGAAACTTATTAGCGAACAAAAAAGGATGGAAGAAGCCGAAAGAAATCTCGCTGATACGACAGCTAATCAGGCAAAAGCTTATGAAAATAAAGCACGAAACTTAAATAAGCTAATTAACCAGTATGAAGAACTGAATAAAATTGAAAAACGGTCAAAAGAGGAGCAAGAAAACCTTAATAATGTAATTAAGGAGATCGGGAGGATTGTTCCCAATGCTGTAACCCAATGGGATAACCTCGGCAATGCGATTTCGATTAATACCGCCAAGGCCAAAGATGCCGTTAAAGAAATGCTCGGAGTTCGTAAAGCACTACTGAATATTTCTATTCAACGGGCAGAGATGGAACGGCCGCTCTTGGAAAAAACCATTAAAGACAATGAAGCGGCGGTAAAAAAGGCAATGGAAGACAGTATCGTTGCCGAAGAGAGATTTAAAAAGGCACAGGCTAAGTGGCTCGAAATCCAGCAAATCGATAACCAAATAATTGGACTGGATGGAAAACGAGACCCCCTTTGGGAACACCAATACCGCTTCTATCGGAATGCTTACCTTAAGGCTGAAAAAGATCTTCTGAAGGCGAAGGAGCGCGAAAAGAAGGTTAGTCAGAAATCCCTCGACGCCCAGGAAAAACTACTCAATCTTGATGCTGACATCGCCGAGAGAAAAGCACTTATCGCTGCTGAAGGTGATATTTTTAAAGAAGAGCCAGCAACAAAAAGCGGCGGGGGTGACGATGGGCGTACTCCATACCAGGCCGCCAAAGACAAATTCGAGATCTACGCTCGAGAAAACCAAGCCCTCGAGGATCAACTTAAGTATTGGAAAGAAGTAGTCGGAGCCGTCAAAAAGACCGATAAAGAGAAAGATGATTACCTCAAGAAACAAAAGGAACTCGAAAACGAACTAACAGATGCCACGAAAAAAGCCCAAGATGAATTGGCGCAGGCTCGTGAAAGAGGTTACCGAAGAGAGCTTCTTGCTTTAAACCAAAAAGAAGAGGAAGAGCTAAAAAGCGTTGCGGCTGGCTCGGAGCGGGAAAAACTCATTCGCGAGCGGTACCGGATTGAACGAGAGAACCTCACTAAGAAATGGGATGCTGAAACCAAAGCTCAAAAATGGGAACTTGAAGCTGCTTTGTTGGAAATAAAGGGTGACTTTGAGAATGCGGATATTCTTCGGGAAAAAGCGCGTTTCGCCAGGGAGTACGACACTACTAAACTGTCCTATGATCAACTGGAAACCCTCGAAAAGGAACACCAGCAGAAACTTCTCGAAATCACTAATGAGTACGCTGGTAAACGCGCGGAGGCCGCTTTGGCACTCGAAGAAGCGAAGATCGACAGCCAAATTTCCGAGCTGGAAGGGCAAAAGAAAATCCTTTCTCTCCACTGGAACCAGACCATGGCTAAACGGGAAATTCTGCGAATTGAACAACAAATCATCGACCTTCAAATTCAAAAAATTAACGCCTTAATCGCCGTAAAAGAACAACAGCTGGAAATCGCCGAATCCATACATGACCAATACGAAACCGAAAAACTTATTGCTGAACTAAAAGGCTTGAAAACCGAAAGAGACGAACTAAAGAGAGAACGGGACTATAACGAAAAGCGTTATATAGCTGATCTGTCCAATGACCTAAAGAGCAACTTTTCCTCTGCTGTCGAGACAGGACTGACCGATGGCGGCAGAAAAGGCGTTGATAGCTTGGTTGATTATCTCAGGCAGAAAGCCAAGGAGCGAATCGCGGACATTATCACCGAGGCGTTTTTCAACAGCCAAACCGGTAAGATCATGGAATCATGGTTTACATCCGCTTTTGGCGGAAGTGATCAAGGCGGTCTCTTCGGATTTCTTGGAGGTTTATTTGGGGGAGGAAGCAAGTCTCCGAGTTCTCAGATTCCAGATAATGTACCGATTGATCGAAGCAAATTGCCGCAGCAAGGCGGTGGCTTCCTCGGCGGACTAGGAAAAATTTTTAACAGTGCATTGTCGTTTTTAGGACCGTTTGCGCTTCTTGGGAGTTTGTTCGGCGATTTATTTGGTGGCGGCTCGAAGAGCTTCACCATCCAGGCTTCGACGGCCAACATGGAAATCGACTTTGCGACGGCAAATTTCAAGGAAGTTACGTTGCCAAGTTCCTACATGGGGCGCGGAGTTCCTGGTTCCAATGTGGTGGCACCGGTGCAGAACATCTATGTTAATGTCAACGCAGCCGGTAGCTTACTTGCCGAAAGAGATCTGAATAAGCGCATTGAAAGTGGCGTGCAAGCAGGAATCGCTAAGGCCAATGCTAAATCTAAAAAGTGGCAATCAGTTACAACTAGGGAGGGATAAGCCTTGGATTACTATTCCCTCGTATTTAACAAAGGCACAGTGGAGGAGAAGGAAATTTTCCTCCGCCATCATTACGACTTCAACCCGGACGGACACAGGCCAAAGCCACGCACAGCGGTTAAGCAAATGCTCGGCGGTGTCGCTATCCAGGAATCTGCTGTTATCCACGGCGGCCAAATAATAAGGATAACCGGGGTGGAGATGACAGATGATGACATTTCTCTTATAAATTCGTTTTACGAGACAAAGGATCCCAAACCCTTTATATATCGCGATAGTCGGCAAGAAACACCCGAAGAATGGGTGGTAACGTGGTCAGGAGAAGGGTTTAGTTATCAGCCATATCTAGCGAGGCCGGACATGAAATATAGGTGGACAATTGAGTTAATCACGCTCGGGAAAATTGGGCCAGACGGGGCGGTGCTACCATGAAGAAAATTTCGGATAAACTCAAGGAGGCACTAGCCAACGGATATCTTGCTAACCCTAATGCCAATCTTGTTATTGATATTGATCCTCCCTATGTAGGGGAGAATTTCCGGCCAAACTCTTGCGATCCAGACCTCGCCATAATCGGCGGCGTTATGTATTTGACCATTATTGAGGGTGACTATATCAAGATCCTGACAGTCAATCGTGCGACTCATAGAGTCAATGGTCTAGTCCGGGAGATCCTGGCACCGGGAGCCGCGCGGCCACGTCTGATATTTGAGCCATCGCATTATCCGGGATGGCCGGATTTGCCCCATGTAGCGTATACAGACACGGTCAACGGCAAGGCTATGGTCTACCGTGAGCAGTATGATGAGAATTTTAATGTAATCAGAATCTATGATGAAATCGGAAACGGTGGATCTTGCGAAGCGCTCCAGGTGGGAGGGACCATTTACAATTTTTATGCCGGCGCCGATGGGGTGCTATACGGTCGTAAACAAGGAGAGTTTGCGGAAGCGGTCATAGTGCCGGAGGATGGTGCGGCGATCACCAGTGTCCGGGCAATGCCCATGCCGGACGGACGGATCTGCCTAGCATATTCTATGCGGGCAGCTGACGGCACAGAATCAGTGCATGTCGCATGGACAGAACTGCTTTTGCCCATAGTCCTGGACGGAGATGGATCTACTATGACGCCATCGCTCACAGCACTAGAATGGAAGAAAACCGTGTTCTGGTTTGGTGATTATCCTGAAGGTGGTTATGTAGATCCTGATGACGCAGGTGTGCAGATGATTCCGTCAACCATTGTAGAGTTCGTAAAAACTGCTTATCAATATGATGATGTAGTGGAAATGGTCCCGAGTCTCATTCAAATGGTTTTTCCGGCAGCTCGTATTTTTAGTGATGCGGTGAATATGGCGCCCTCTCTATCGCAGTTGGCGTTACCTGTGCCGCATTTTTTCGCTGATGACTGTCAGATGACAGCGTCATTGCAGGCGCTTGAATTTTTCGTATGAAGGAGCGTGTATGTAATGAAGATAGGAATTCCTCAAATACTCGTGCGCCGTTATATCGAACCAAAAGATCCAATATCAGTAGGGCTCGGTGTATCAGGGCATTTCCATGTCATTAAAAAACGGCGTGGCATCATCGTGCAAGAACTGGATTTTGACAACATCATCACGGATGTTGGATTACGACGTATGGCATCAGAAAGACATCTGAATAGCACAATTGGCGGTTACTGCGTTCTCGGAACAGGTACGTCAACCCCGGTATCTACAGATACAACACTCCAAGCTTATGGCGGGTCTACAACTAATTGCTATCGTTCGCTCATTGAGTCATCGCTTGGTAGTGGCGCAGATCGTCAAATGAGAATAACATATGAATATGGGTTAAATGATGCGATTGGGACTTGGACAGAGGTTGGTATCACATGGAATAGCAGCAGCAGTAATCCTCAGGTGTTCTGCCGAATGCTTTTCGCGGATGACCAGGGCAATCCTACCGCGGTCGAAAAAACAAGTGAAGATACTTTGACAATAATTTATACGTTCCACCTGAAGAGATTATCCGATACTCCCGTTATCAACACTATTAACGTTGAAGGTATAGGAGACGTGGATGTATCGTCTATTGTTCTAAACAGGGGATTAGAGCTCATCACGAACAGTGAATTTGACAAGAATTATTTTTTTGGAAATTATTACAAAAAATATATACGGCTTGGCACTGGTTCGGGAGACATATTACCAACAAGAACTGCTTGTTATTCAGCAATTAACACAGAACCCACATTGTTGCAGGTAGTACCATATGAAACAGGCGCATTTTACCGGGAATTTTTGTTTGAGTGGCCAGCAGCTCTTACTGGGACTATTACCGAAGCGATATATACTAATGGTGGTGATTCGTATTATGCTTCTAGCAATGGCCCAGTGGTATATATGCAGTTTTCGCCAGCGGTGCCTAAAACTGACACGACAAAAAAGATTAGGCTGAGACCGCGCATTACATTTAGCCGGGTCTAAATTTTAGCGGGGAGGGGTATGGATGAGAATAGCAAAAAGAACCCTCCTCTATGAGGGAAGGAACATTGGGGAGGTCGGGGGATCATTTTCTGACCTCTCTCTGTTTGTATTTTGGGACGAGGATGGTATCACGTTTGCCCGGTGCTTATTCCGGAGTGAAACGGTTGACCCCGTTACCGGTATATACCGAGGATCCATCTCCTCCGGCCGTTGGTCGGGGGTGACCAGGTTTTTGGCTGACGGGGAAAATCCTGTGGTTATTATGAATGGAAACAGACCAGAACTGGTCCTCTGGGAGCGGGATGGGACGATCGTGGCTGCTCCCTCCCGTCTCTCTTCGGAGATCATCACGGCCCAAACCACTCTTAAAGCGGCGCTGGAAGCAGATTTGGCAGTGGAATTAGCTAATGATGGCAGGTTTACGGTAGAAGGGGCGCCATATCAGGAGTATTTTTCTAGCGAGAAATCTGTCGGTCTTGAACTAGGATATGGTGATGAACTCCACCGGATAGCAACCTGTCAAATCGAATCAGTCAATGCATCTAGGGGTATAGAGGGCGGGACAATAGTGGTCAAGGCCAAGAACAAGTACATGGACCTCTTAACCTTACCGATGACAAAATCCTATGGCCCCCGGTATCCGGCAAAAAACAAAGAAACTGTCATATCCGGGTTTACAGTTGATGAGCCAATCCCTGCAGGAGAGGTTGTAGAAGTCAAAATAGATGCTCCTGCACCGGTTAGATGGTATCCAGAAAGCATGGAACTGACAAACATCGTAGTAAGCGGGGAAACGCCGGGGCAGGTAACGGTATCCAGAGTGTACGGACAGACAGAGACTTTTGGGTTTATCCTTATATCCAACCTGTCTGAATCGGATGTAACTGTTTCTTTTGATGTACTTGCTGCACCTAATACCTCGTCTGCTTTTGCTGTGGCGCTTACCGAGCAGGTTAGGAACGAGATGATAACCCTAGCCGGGGCAGATCCCGTAAGGTTGGAGAATAAAAGCATTGACGGCGAAAAGAACCACCGGATTATCATCACGAACCAGGACGAAACAATGACTTACGTTGCATATAACGAGGAAGATCCGGAGGCGTGGTGGGATTATGCGGTCGGCTTGGATGCCGATGGCTATACAACCATAACCCGAAACGCTGAAGGAAATATCGCAGACGGGCAGACAGTCAAAGTAACGTATGAGTTCGCCGCGGGGATAACCGGAGCAATTAAAATCAAAAAAGGAACCAACTCCGCAGACGCTGTCCTGCTGTTTGCTGATGAATGGGATCCACAATCATTACAGATTCGGATTACCGGAGTGACAGGCGGTGGGACAGGGGACTCACTGGAAACCTACAAAACCAAATATAACCCGATCCATGTTTTATTTAGCCCTTCTGTCAACGGTACAGGCATGCAGGTTGGACTAACAAAGAGAAACGCCTCCTCCGATCTAACTATCACCTATGAGCTGTGGGCAAGGCCATATAAAAGCAAAATAGGGGAGTATTGGTCAGCGGTGGATGTTCTCCGCGACATTGTGAGGCTTGCCACCTACAAAGACCTTAAAATAGGCGAGTATGATGGCACTCTTGAAGCTGGCCAATTTTCGGACAGTATTTTCGTGACGATGGAAGAGTCCATCGACCCGGAAACAATAAGGGTTGAAAACTCGGGCTCTGACGATGTTCAAGTTAGCCTTATCGCCGCAGGATATATTCCTAATGATGACGGAGGAGAATCCTGGGGTGTTAGGGTAGCGGTTACTAGGACAATGCCTACCGGTTTGCAGCAAGATTATGCGTTCCAGATTTGGGGTCAGTACACCAATAGGACTGATTTCTTTTATCCGCTTAATTTAGTTGTCCCTGAACTTCCTGACACCGTTTATGACCGGACTTTACAGATTGTAGACCAAACCATCGAGGACGCAATCAATAAAGTGATTCAGACCTGCTTTGCAAGCGACAGGGCAGCGTTCAAAATGATGCTTGGCCCCCAGGGTGAGCTTGTAATCAAACCCTACAGGACAAGTACTCCGGTATCGACATTTAAAGCCCGGAACATGGCGTCAATCTCCAAAGAGGTTGGTACACCACAGGTTTATGACAGGGTGCAGATAAAAGGGGCGATTACTCCGAATTATCTGGTGTCGTCTCAAAGGCAATTATTGCACGATCAAAGTCAAGATGAGCTTGCCGGACCGAAGTACGTTAATAACACCTATGTAACTATTGAGTTTGAACAAATCATAAGGCCGGAAACGATTGAACTGGAAATACTGGAACTAAAAAAAGCGAAACTTTGGATAGTTAAACGAACATCCACCAGTTGCACGATTGTTTTGCATAACACCTCAACATTTGACCGGTTAACCCCAAGGGCTAAATTCAAGCTCTGGGGTATGCCGCTGGAATCTGTGGTCTATCAGGAGGATTACGTTTACAAAACAGACCCGGGCGCGGGAGGTAAGTACCGGAATCCAACTGCGGTTGTAGAGAATGAAATGATTATGTCAGCTCCTCTGGCTGACTTGATTGGCTCTAATGTAGTCATGGAATCAGCGAACGGTGCGACTATCTGGACGCCGGATGAAATGCAATTTGATCCTGCCCTTGAGCCAATGGACACCATGCTGGGCGAATTTTCGGAACTCGACATCAACGCCCGGGGGATTGTCGAAGAAGTCGATGTGTCGTTTGACGCAAGCGGGACAGCTCCGGAGTTGTACATGGCTCCTACAATCAAACCCTTTGACCGTTTCGCGGCTGGGTTTGGATTTGGTGATATGTGGGGCGATGCGGATTATGAGTTGGACGCAGATCATGAGTTTAACGCCAACGATACAGTTAAAACGCTGTTAAACTTGATATTAGGATAAGGAGTGATGAGCGTGGCGGAAAAAATATACCTAAAACAAATGCTACACACGCCGGACAATAACCCGATTGAAGTGACGGAACGAATCCCTGGTGTTTTTAGACCATGCGTGAAAGACCCTGACATGGAAGAGCTTGTTGGAAGCATTGACGACGAACCAGTCACAAGCCCAACAGCAGAAGAAGCCTCGGCCCTTGGACTACTCCGGGGGCTTTTGGCTGCACTGCAGGCGCAGGCGGGGGATACTAATCTGGGAGATCTGGCCGCATTGCTAACGGCGCTTGGGCAGAAAGACTTTGCGACGCAGACAACGCTCGTTGCGCTTTTGTCGAAAATGGATACGTTGCAGGAGCAAATTGATAACCTGCAATTTCCGGCAAATGCTGAACCTGTGACCCCAAGCGATACTGAAGATTTATTTAATGTAGCCAGAGGCATTTGGGTTGGCGGGGCAGGAGATGTTAAGGTGGATTTGGAAACCGGCGGGACGGCTATTGTTTTTAGCAATGTGCCATCAGGAACAATTTTGCCAATTAGGGTTAAAAGGGTATATGCAACCGATACCACGGCAACAAACCTGGTTGCTTTATATTGATTATGTTTCAATCCACACCCGTATGGGGGTGACTGGCGGCGATATTATGGCTATAGCTGCGGATGATGAACGTGTCTATGTTGGTGGGGATGTCAAAACTGTAAAAGTCATAGAAAACTGCGATCTAATTAAAATCATAAGGAGGTACTAATTTGGAGGGGGCGTTGAATATGCCAGTTGAAATTGCAGAATACGGGGTTGCTTTTTTCGCTCTTGGGGTTGTAGCCTGGATTGTGGTAGCGGTTTTTGGGAGACAGAAAAGTTCAGACCTGACACGGGTGGTTGCAGACAACACTAAAGCTTTGACACAGTTAACCACCCTCATCGAGCAACAAGGCAAGATGGTTCAAGAACAGGGGGAGGTGTTGAGGAGGCAGGCGGAGCTTTTGGGTGAACTGAAGGTGGAAATAGTAAGGAAAATCGGATAGGAGGGGATGACGATGGCTGAAAAGCTTGCACCTAATTTTGTTGATGATGAGTTTCGGTGTAAGCACTGTGGCAAGCTCCCAGAGAAAGGGATGAAGACACTACTTATAGTATTGCTCCAGCTTCTGAGGAATAAGGTGGGGAAACCTCTGGCAATCACATCAGGCTATAGGTGCAAGACTCATAATAAAAATGTTGGCGGTGCAACTAACAGTCAGCATTTATATGGTACTGCCGCAGATGTAGTTATTCCTGGTGGGTGGACTGGCGAGAGTTTGGCTAAGGCTGCAGAAGAGGTTGGTTTTGATGGTATTGGGATCTATAAAACATTTGTTCACGTTGATGTACGTGGAACTAAGGCTCGCTGGCGCGGGTAAATAAGGAGGGTTTATTATATATATAAAATAAAGCATTTGATTAAATTCAGATGCTTTATTTTTTTTGCTTGAATATTCTCAAAAAATTTTTAAGAAATTTACAAAAAACTATTTACATTCTGAGAGTGGTGTGATATTATAATACTAGAAGGAGGAAGGAATACTTCCAAAACAGAAAAAGGAGAATATGAAAATGAGCAGATATGCAGAGTTCAACGATGAAAGAACATACGGGATTGAAATTGAGTTTCTTCAAGGCTCTCATACCAGAGAAACAATCGCACAGGCATTAAGGGATGCCGGAATCAATGCTCACTCCGAAAGCTACAACCATACGACGAAAAGTAATTGGAAGTTAATAACTGATGCTTCTTGTGGAAACGAACTGGTAAGTCCCGTACTCAAAGGCCACGAAGGACTGGAAGAGATCAAGAAGGTGTGTTCAGTCCTGAACAGGCTTGGATGCAGGGTTAACAAAAGCTGCGGATTGCATGTTCACCACTATGCTGGCGACTTAAGCGTAAAAAATTTCCGGAATCTGTATATTTCTTACGCCAAGTACGAAGGCCTCATCGATACACTTCAACCAGTTAGCAGAAGAGGAGACAACAACCGATATTGCCGCTCATTGATTACTTACGGTTATGACAATCTGATTGCAAGACTTGACAAATGTAAAACAATAGATGACATAAGAAACATCTTTGGAACAAGACGCATGAAGTTAAACATTGAATCTTATGTAAAGTACGGAACAATTGAGTTTAGGCAGGGTGCTGGAACAACCGATGCAGACAAAATAATCAATTGGATCATGTTCACACAACTCATGGTCGAAAGAAGCAAATTCTCAATCGTCGCAAAAATTGAAAGAGAATACGATCACCTTGGATGTCTATACAACATGCTTGGAATCGTAAGGAGAGCAACCTGCTCCGATGAGATGTTTGAAATGGGCAAATACTTCAGGGATCGCGCAAAAAAATTAAGGAGTGCGGCATAAGCCGCGCTCCATATAAGGTAGGAGGCAGGAAAATGTCAAATATCAAAGTTATGACAAGCGGAGAACTTAATAAGTTGCTTAGAGAGATGGCAAAGAATGGTACGCTCAAGGACGCTCTCAACGACAACGAGCAAAAGCCTAGAGGAAAGACTTGGTTATATTTTGCTTATGGCTCCAACATAAGCAAGAGGCAGATGAAGCAGAGGTGCCCGCAAGCAAAGCCAATGTTCAAAGCAACGCTATACAACGCAAGGATGGAGTTTAGAAAGTTTGCTGATGTTGCCTATGAGAAAAAGAAAAGATCGTTTGTTAAGGGCGTTGTTTACGAAGTAACAAAAAGCGACATAAAAGCATTGGATAGATATGAAGGGTTCCCAAAATTTTATAAGAAAGTAAGATGTATTGTTGAAGGACCTTGCAATAAGTTTTATGAAGCGTTCATGTACAAAATGCAACCTGATGTTAGAGAGCTTGAATTACCGTCTAAGTCATACCTGGATGTTATAAGCGAAGGCTACTTCGAATGGAATATGTCAACGATGTCGTTGAGCAAAGCGTGGGAATATACGGCAATAAAACTTGGAGAAATTGAAGCATTCAGCTACAATGGCAAATAGGAGAGGAAGCAAATGATTAAAGCAAAGTTAAAGAAGACAGGCAAATGGTTATCGTTTGACAACTATGAGGACATTGTTATTTACTTGAGGTCTAAAGCTCAATTGTGGAGAGCAAAGGAGAATGATTCAAATGATCGTTATAAGAAGCAGGTAATCAAAAGAGTTAAAAGAATGTATGGCGTTACTTATGAAAATAAAAATCAAACAGACAAGGAGTTTATTCACAATCTACATAAACTTGGCGAGATTGCAGGGCTAATCGAAGTTGGCGTCGATCTTTCGGAAGATGCTGAGATGACAGAATATACTTGGCCAATATAAATCTATGGCTTGAATATCCGATGTCATCTGAAGTCTTCTAGCATCTTCTGGCTATTTCGAATATTTTTCAGATTTTTCCCGAAAACTATTTACATTGTTTGTCCAATGTGATACAATAAATACAGGTGGAAGGAATATCCACAAACATGAATAGAACGATGTAACTACTATGACGCACAATCAGATGATGATAAAGAAATGTGGTTTTCAAAGCAGAGGAAAGGAGATGAAAACAATGAAGCCATTGCCCGTGGCAATTGAATATTTTACAAGTCAAATCATTAAACGAGTTAGCAGAGTGTTTGCTAGTTCACGCATGACAAAACAGGATTTTGATGAGGTTTTGAATAGTGTTGAGAAGATCAAAGAGATAACGAATAAAATTGAGAAAGAAGGTATTAAAGATGGCGGAAAACAAAATAATTAGAAGAGCTACTGGTGATAGCAAAGAGCTTATCCTAAAAATCGAAGAAAAAGAATTGGAAGCCAAGAAGCTTACCAATGAAGCAAACGCGTATCGTAATCAGGTTAAGACTGAAATGCTTGACAACAACATCGATGCTTATATTGTTGAGGACGATAACCCTAAGTTCTTGCAAGCGTCTGTTTACACATCAAGTAGAGTAAGCTATGATCTTGAGATGATCAAAGCAAAGTTGCCAAAAGAAAAGCGTAAGCTTGTTTCTAACACGCTTATGGTTGCTGAGCAGGAAGGCTTAAAGCAATTTATCAAGAATCATCCGGAGCTGAGAGATGAATTGAAGACCTTCATTAACAAGGTGGAAGTCATTGACGAACACAAGCTTGGTCTTGCGTTGCAACATGGCAGCATCTCGTTGAAAGATATTGATGGCTGTTATGAAGTAAAAGATACTAATGTGTTCAAGCTACAAAGGGTAAAGAAATTTGAAATATTGTAATAGGAGCACAATATAAAATCTAACGATTTTGACATAGCAGAATACATAGAGGTGTAGTCATGAATGTATTCGCTAGTATTTTAGCGTATTATGGCCTAATTGGTGATAACATTCAGGATAAGGTCAAAGTTCTCTGTCCATTTCATGAAGATGTAAAACCAAGTATGCTGGTTGATGTCGTTGCTGATTCATTCTATTGCTTTGGTTGTTGTGCTTCAGGAAATGCAATAAAGTTTGTACAGCAAATGGAAAAGTGTAGTGAAATGGAAGCTATGCTTCTCATAGGTAAAATCAAAAAAGGCATGGCAAAGAACAGCGAAATAAAGATTCATATTCAAAAGCCAATGACAAACAAAGAGGCAATCAAGGAAGCAAAGTTATACTTTTACTCGCTGCCTAAAACCAATTGGTTTGATGTAGATGAAGATTCGTATTTGCTCAAAAGAGGATATGATGCACAAGTGCTAAACGAGCTTGATGTAAGAGAGAACTATAATCACATCTATGGCGTTATTGCACCAATGCTTGATATGGGAAAATTTAAAGGCTATGTATGCAGAGCTACTACACAAGAATTCAATGGCCGTGATATCGACAGGAAATATCTATACAATAAAGGGTTTAGCAGAAGAGGAACGTTGGTAGGTAACTACGATAAACCCTGGCCTGTAATTACGGAGGGCTTTCTTGATTATGCCAGACTTGTTCAATTCGGGGTAACGAATAGTTGTGCAATACTTGGGTGGAAGATAACCGAAAAACAAATAAGCAAGTTGCAAAAATATGGAACTAAAATCATTTCCGCTTTAGACAATACACCAACGGGAGAGGAGGGAACAAAATACTTATCTCAATACTTTGATGTTGTCAGGTTTGCTTTTCCAGAGCATAGAAAAGATATTGGAGACATGAAGGAACACGAATTCAATGTCGCATGGAGAAAGACGCTTGACAAAATAAAAAACAAAGATTTTGTATAAACATAAATGGAGGCTAGTATGAGTAGAGATAGACATCTTCGCGAAAGGCGAAAGCTCAAGAAGTCATTCAAATTAACATTGTGTGCAATCTTGTTTCTGGAACTTTTCCTCATCTACGGCTTATGGCCAAGAGATGGACATGGTGGTATAAGGCAAGATCCTGCAAGTCCTTCAGATACATACGAGGGTCACGAGACCAATTACTATACTATCACGCTAACCGCAGTTCAATCAACGCCACCAATCGAGCCAATTGAGCTGATCGAGCCAATCGAATCAATCAAACCAACTCCTGAAGTAGAACCTCGTTATGGCTTTACTGAAGACGAAATATACTTACTGGCACAATTATTATGCGGTGATAAAAGCGTTGATGGAGATGGCGAATACGATATTGATTATCAAAAAGAGATAAATTATTATGAAGTAAGTAAAGTTCTATGTGTTGTAATGAATCGCGTTAGAGATGATCGCTTTCCGAACACCGTTAAAGATGTGGTTCTTGCAAAAAATCAATTTGCTGTAATGCCAAAGAATCTGAAAGCAACACCTTCGGAAATGGCACTAACTGTTGTAGAAGACTGGTGCAAAGCGTATGATGAATTTGATTTAGGCACACAATGTGTTCCGGAAAACCACGTATTTTTCACAGGCAATGGAGTTTCAAATATAACAAGGCCATAGATTCAATTTTTCTATTTACAATCCTGTCCACTTGTGATATTATAACAATGTCACATGAAAAATAAACTTAATTTGAAAGGAGATCGAAAAATGGCAAAAGAAAGCAAGTCCGTGTTGGAAGCAATCAAAAGCGAAATCAACAAGAGCAACAATGGCGCATTCAAGAACTTCTTCAGGATTCGTGAATCCGGTGCAAAGGTAAGAGTCAGGTTCCTTCAGGACTTCGAGGATTGCACACAGATTGTTTTCCACGATAAGTGGAATGGGTTCAATCATCCGTGTCTTGAACAATACGGAAAGGATTGCCCGAATTGCAACAATCCCGAGGCCAGAACAAATACGCTGTATTGTTGGAACGTCTATAATTATGAAACAAAGCAGGTTGAGCTATTCCTCTACAAAGCAAACAAGGCAACGCCGATATTTTCGTTAATGTCCCTTTATGAAGTGCTTGGCGACATCACGCAGCAAGATATTGTTATTCAGAGAAATGGGACTGGAACGTCAACTACATACCAGTGCACGGCGGTTCCGAAGACCTCTAAGTTTGACAAGAAAGTAAAGCTATTTAGCGAAAAGAAAATCCTTGCTCTTTGTCTTGAAGCGTTCAACAGGATTACTGACGAAAGTGATAGCTTTGATGACGATGATTATGAGGAAGAGACAGTCAATACCAAGCGCAACGTCAAAAGTTCAGCAAAGAAGAAATCAAAGCCAGCTCTGACTGACGACGACGATGACGATGATTATGATTTTGATGACGACGATGACTTTGACGACGACGATGACGATGATGAGCCTCCCTTTGATTACGATGATGATGAGGACGAAGACGAAGAAGAGGAGCTTCCCCCTCCCCGCAAAAAGGCTAGCACAAAGAGCAAATCTAAAAAGAAATAAAATAATGTGGTGCCAAACAGAAAATCTGTAAATAAGTGAACGATGGTCCAATGTAGGCTAGAGTTTTGGCTAAGTGTTAGGGTATTGCAACTAACAGCCATCGTTCGCTTTTAGAAGCTGACGTAAAGATTAGAAAGCTGGTGATTTAATGGACAAGTTGAAATACATCTTCTCTTGTCAAAAAGACTTGCAAAAGAATCTTCTAGACGCAGAACTTCCAGGTGATAGGTCTGACTTAATTTCTCCATATGCTCTTGGGCTGGTGTCCGAAATTGGAGAAGTCCTACAAGCCGATAAGCGTTGGAAGGCAGGAATGAGCAGGACAGGCGGAGACGATAAGTACCATAATCATGAAGAGGTAGTTGGCGAATTAACCGATTGTCTACTTTTCTTCGTTAACCTTTGCCTTGCGTGCAACGTTGACTGTGAAGAGTTATTCGACTCATTCATCAAAACTCAAAATAAGGTGCGAAAAAGAAACGGCTTGAGTGAGGTAAAATATGAGTAAGCAATCGATCATATTTGAAGGATTAAATTGCACAGGCAAATCATCAATAATCAAGTACCTACACGAAAATGTCGATCCCAGTATTTACATTCATAACTCAAGAACGCCCTTCTCGAATGTAAATAAGATTGACACAACGTATGGGTACATGAAAGCTTGGATAGATGTCCTGAAGTATATTAAGATTCCAGTATGGTTTGATCGCTTTCATTTCACTGAGTATGCATATGGCATTGTCAAGAGGAACTATAATAGGTATGAGCAAAGCAAACTATTTGCCGAAATAGACTATTGCTTGAATGAGCTTGGAAATGTAAGACTTGTTTATGCATATGACGAAATTGAAAGTGTTGTGGACAGAACAAAACAACTTAGAGGCTGGGGAGACATCGAAACGTTTAATGCATTAAACAAAGAAATGAACAGAATGCTTGATTCCTCATGCATGACAATACTAAAAGTCAATTATAATGATGTGTTTTCGAATAGTGATAAGATGGACGAATTGATTCGATTTGTGAAAGGAGAATAGCGATGATGAGGTCAAGAATAGTGATGGACATTGATGGTGTGATATCTACACATCGTAATAGAGATTATGAAAATGCAATCCCAAACGAGCCAATCATAAAGAAGATGCAAGAGCTTTCAAAGCAAGGGATAGAATTTGTCTTATACACAGCAAGAGGACAAATTTCGTGCAATGGCGATATGGAGCGGATTGAAAAAGAAAAGGGGCCAACACTAAGGGCATGGCTCAAAAAGCATAATGTCCCATACTCAGAATTAAGGTTTGGTAAGCCAATTGGCGATGTATATGTAGATGACGCAGCAATGACGCCAGATGAATTTTTGTATGACGACTTTATATCTTATAGGGGCGGCTCAAATGGATATGTAGAACGCCTCGGAAAGTTTGTAGTCAAAGAGTACGATAATGTAGATGTTGTTGCTGTAAGAGATTGGTTTGATAAAGCAAGAGAAAATCATTATTGCGTACCTTATGTTTATAACATAACGTATAATAAAATGTTAATGGAGCGTGTGCGGGGAACACCTGGGAATTTGATCGACTTTGAAAGAAATCCCCGCTTGGCGATCGACATTGCAACAACAGCTATCAGCTTTGCCAGTGTACCAGGCAAGTATGAGTTTAATATCGATGATTATGTAAAATACATTCATACAAATCTGAAGAGTTCAATCACTGACAATTTTGTGTATAAAGCTGAAGAATTGGCAACCAAGTATTGTGATAAAGCAACTCCATCATTTTGTCATGGGGACCTTACGTCGATGAACACCATCATAAAAGGGAATGGCGATGTCTTTATGATCGATCCTATTCCTCATAATAAGTTCTCGTCATATCTGATGGACCTCGCCAAGCTTAGAATGTCGTTCAATAGCTATAATTGGTTATTCTATACGCCTACAGCTAAAGATAGTGATAAAAAGCATTTAGAAGTCTTAGACACACTATTGAATAATCTCGGAATATCTCAAGTTGTAAGAGCCCTTGAATTCACTTGCTGGGTTCGTTTGATTAAGTATAGGTATAATAATAAGTCTGAATATCCAATCCTCATCTCAAGACTTCAGACGCTCTCTGAGGAGGTATCTGATTTATGAGTAAAGTTATTGGATTTGCGTCAGTTGTTGGAGATATGTTACATGCCGGACATGTCCTATATCTGAATGAAGCGAAAGAACATTGTGACTACTTATATTGTGGTCTTATTGCAGATCCCACAATTGACCGACCTGAAAAGAATAAGCCTGTGCAATCCCTTTTTGAGAGATGGGTTCAAGCAAATGCACACAAGTCTGTCGACTGTGTTGTTCCTTTGATGGGAGAGGATGATTTACTCCTGGCTTTGAAGTCGTTGCCAATAGACATTAGATTTGTTGGTGCGGACTATATAGGAAAGGACTTTACTGGTAAATCTTGGTGCTTGGACAACAACATAAAGATACATTACTGTCGACGCAATCATGGCCTATCAAGTACAGAACTAAGGAGAAGAATAGGGGAGATGCAAAGAAAATGAAAATAGGAAATATCTTATTTGGAAAGCTTGGTCAGCAAATAGTCTTCAACAGGAATCTGCCTGAAGCAATCCGAAGCAATACCAATGGAAACTATGAAGCATACAACATTTTGCAAATGCTATCAAGGACCTTGGACAATGTTTTTGTCGTTGAAGATAATATCCTCATGTCATATGAACAACAAAAATTGGATGATAGCATTAAGCTAATCACGGACTTTGCTCCAAAGATAGACTATGCATTTATTCTCCTTGGTGTAAGTGAGCAATTCATGAGCCAAAAACTGCTTAACATAATCAACTCTGGTATTAAATGGTACGCATTGTGCTCCGATCCTCGTTGTCTGGATGCTCTTACAAAACATATCACAAATCCTCCTATTTGTGTTTTTGCCGGAGCTATTGGTCTTGAATGTGAAATTGGTGGCAAAAAGTTTATAACCAAGTACTTGAACATTGAAGCAGCAAATGTCTACGACGAGAAACCCTTCCCTCAATCGAAACTCATCGATTGCAAACACAACAAAATGATTGTCGTCGCTAACCAAACTAGCACATGGGATAGAATCTCTAATGTAAAAGAAATGACAAGCTTAATTCCAATGGAAGATGTCATTATCTATGGAAGATGCGAAGAGCGATTGAAAGATAGTCGCTTTGGTGGAGAAAAAGACATTAAATTCATTTTCAATTCACAAAGCTTAAGCAAAGTAACATATGTTGCGCCAATAGCACCGGGGTGGATAACAGCAAAGTATCTTGAGTGCATCGTGCGTGGTGTTGTTCCTTTGCTTTCAAAAGATTATGCAACTATGGTGCCAGAGTTCATCAACGCAATCAAGTCTGTTGATACGCATTTGATTGTCGAAACTCCAAGAGACGTCTTATCGATGTTTCGCATGATAACAGAAAATGATAGATATTATGTTGAGACCATTTACAAGCTAAGAAAAGCAATATATAATGTATATAGCCCTATTGTACTTCGCGATAATATGATTAAGCTAGTAGGAGGATGAATATGTTGATTATGAATAGAACTTATGAGGAAAACTCAGTTGATGACCTTTGGATGTCGTTGTGGGAAAGCGTCAAACGAGAAATCGAAATCCAAGACTCCAGAGATGGAGAGGTCGTGTGGGAATGCATCAACGCGCATATGGTTATTAAAGACCCTACACGCAATCTTATCCGCAACAAAATTCGTGACATGTCCATCAAGTATGCCATTGGTGAACTCCTTTGGTATGAAGCAGCAACAAACAAGCTAAAGCCAATTCAGAGATATACCAAAGGCTGGGATAGAATGAGTGACGATGGCGAACACGTCAACTCAAACTATGGCTACTTAATCAAAAAATACTATGGTTTTGATCAACTTGACATGTGCTATAAAATGCTAGCCGCTGACCCAAATTCAAGACAAGCAATTATGCACTATAAGCCTCCTATTGACTTTTTCACTTACAAAAGCAAAGACGTTCCTTGCACGATCTCTCAGCAATTCTTCATTCGTGACAATAAGCTGCACACCATCGTAACAATGCGAAGCAATGACATTTGGAATGGAGTCCCTTATGATATATTCTTCTTCACCTGTAATCAAATCAAGCTCGCAATGATGCTCAATATTGACATAGGAACTTACACTCACAACTCCGGTTCATTGCACATGTATAAGCGTGACTATGAAACCGCGTTGGCTAATGAAAGAAAAGAAAAGTAAATTTAGGAGGAGCGAATAATGTTCTTTGACCTTCATCGACATGATGAGGCCAGTGGATTTGATGGCTTTGGAAAGCCTGAGGACTTAGTTAAAGTAGCAAAAGAGCTCGGGCACAAAGCCTTAGGTATTTCAAATCATGGAACAGCAAATACTTTGATTAGACATTACTTTGCCTGTAAAGAGCAAGGGATAAAGCCAGTACTTGGAGTTGAAGGATACTTCTTGCCAAAGTTCAATCCTGAGAAGAAAAGAAGAGGCTATCATTTATGTCTATTCGCAAAGAACGTTGAAGGCTACCAGAACATCTGTAGGATTCTGAGTGAGGCAGAGGACACGAAGTATTACAATGGGATAATAACTATGGATAATCTCAAGAGACATTCTGAGGGCATCGTAGTTACCTCAGCCTGTGTAGCCGGTCCATTGGCCCAATTGATTATTAAGAATAAAATCCCTGCTGCCGAAAAACTAGCTAAAGCATTCAAGTCAATATTCAAAGAAGACTTCTACATCGAAATTCAGCCATACAAGATTAGTGAGCCTGGGTTGCAAGAAACTGTAAATGAAAAGCTTATGGACCTTGCAAAAAAGCTGGACATCAAATGCATCTTAACTAGCGATAGCCACTATGGTAGGAAGGAAGACTTCTCCACATACCTCAAGATGCATGAAATCTCAAAGCATGATATTGAAAACATAAGAAAAACATACAATAGCAGATACATGCCATCAGAAGCTGAAATCTCAAAACGATTCATAAAGATGCACCCAAAATACAAGAACGAGTTAAAAACACTCCTTGCTAACATGGACGAATTGTACGAGTCGATTGAAGACGAAATCTTTGAGAAACTAAAGCTAAAGCTACCTAAGTTTGACGAAACGCAAGATAGTTTTGAGCTGTTAACAAGAAAGGTAAAACAAGGGTTAAAAGATAGAGGTAAGTGGAACAAGCAATATTGGGATAGAGCAAAACAGGAGCTTGAGGTTATAAAGACTCACGGTTTTGAAGACTACTTCCTTATTGTGCAAGACTACATTGCTTGGGCAAAAGAACAGGGCATAACTGTTGGTCCTGGCCGCGGTTCAGGCTGCAACTCAATCGTCAACTACGCGTTGAAAATAACCGACGTCGATAGCATAAAATATAAACTTTATTTTGGAAGATTCCTGCGCATTGACAAGGTAAAATTGCCTGATATTGATATTGACTTCGATAAAGCTAGAAGAGGCGAAGTCATGCAATACATGAAAGACAAGTACGGTAATCGCGTTGCGCAGGTATGTTCATATGGTCTTTATCAATCGGATAGCTTGCTAAATGATTTATGCAAGGTGTGCAACGTAGATGAAGAAGGAAAGGCAAGAATAAAGAGGCTCATCAAGTCTTATACAGATAGTGAAGGCGAGATAGACTTAGAAGAGCTTTCCTGTGACCCTAAGTGCAATAAGTATAATGAATTATATGATGACATATTGGTTCACTTCGTGAAGATGTATCGCCATCTGAGGTATATAGGAACTCATGCTGCCGGTATGGTTTTGACAAGTGAGCCTATTAGTGATTATGTTCCTATTAAAGTAATGAAGGATGGAAAAAGAACGACAGCATATGATCTATTTGACTTGGACAAAATCAAGGTTGTAAAGTTCGACTTCCTTGGCTTGGCTACTCTCGAGCAAATCCGTGACCTGAGAGAGATGTTCAACAGAGGATTTGATGATTCCATCACAGAAGATAAGAAAGTTCTAGAGGCCTTCAGACAAGGCAAGACCGATGGCATCTTCCAGTATGTCCATCAAACAGCTAAAGATATCTTGGTCAATATTAATGCCGATTGTTTTGATGATGTTTGCGCAGCAAGTGCAATGAATAGACCTACACCGTTGTCCCTCGGCATCCCTCAGATGTATGCGGAGAATAAGGCCAATAGAGATCTAATAGATGATACGTTGCCTTGGGCTGACATCATTTCTGACACCTACGGGACTATCATATATCAGGAGCAAATCCAGTCCATAGCTATAGACATAGGTGGCTTGGAAGGAGCAGAGGCAGATAAGATCTTAAAGATGAATGCTGCAGGTAACAAAGCTAGTAAGGCAAAGTATGAGGAGTCATATGAAGACTTCTGGAAAAAGTTCCGAAAAGGAGCAAAGAAACACGGAGTAGACGAAAAAACGGCGAAGGAAATGTTCGATAAGTTCTTTGCCTATTCATTCAATAAGGGTCATACTGTCGGATATTGTCTTATTTCGTTTGAGCTAATGTGGTATAAAGTTCATCATCCTGTTGAATTTTGGGCAACTACATTAAGATATGAATATGACGATCTTAAGAGAAAAGCGTATGAAGTATGTGCTGCACAAGAAGGAATTGTCATCCTTCCGGCTCATATAAATGGGCCAGCACAGTATGAAGCAGTTGAATGGGGCGGAGGCAAATGTATTCAAAGAGGATATAGCTCTCTTAAGGGTATTGGCGAAAAAGCTGCACTCGAAATAGAGGCGCAAGGGCCATTTCTTGATAGACCTGATTTTGAAGAAAGAGTGTCAAAGCGTATATGCAACAAAAGAGTGAAAGATGCTCTTGAAAACGCAGGAGCTTTTGAATTCAACGTCAAAGTGTGGAAAAAGAGAATCATTTCTGAAAACATCGCTTTGGCGCAATCAAGCCTGGTTGTTAGATAATGGCAAAGGAGTACTAAACTATGAAAATAATTGAAACTGCATCAGAGTTATTTGCTGACATTAAGCAATTAAACTAAATGCTCCGATATACAGATACAGATACAGATACAGATACAGATAATCTATTCTGTTATATCAGCTATTTGTTATTAACAGAAAACGATATATCCTTTAGTTAAATTCTAATTCTAATTCTATTCGTTATTAACAAAGGAGGAGTATAATATGCAGACTAAAATTTGTAGTTATTGTGGTAATTCATTTATTGTATTTGGATCTTATATGTATAAAACAAAGAAAAACGGCAAAATACAATATCAATGTTGTTATAGCTGTTATCGTAAAGAAGGTGGAGATACAGGATTATACAATAGGAGCTCTAAACGATAGATAACAAAAACATTGAGGTGATAACATGAATAGGCAACAACGTAGAGCAATTGCTAAAAAGAAACTAACTGACAAGGACATAAAAGCAATGGAAGAAAATATAAGAGTAAAAACGTTGAAAGATGCAATTGATTTTGCTGTAAAGAACTATATGGCTTGCGTTGCTTTATGTTTACACGATAAGCTAGGTTTTGGTCATGTTAGAGCTTGTCGTTTTATGCGAGATGTTGACAACCTATTCGATAGCATCAACAAAGGTTACTTGAGTTTAGATGACGTTCTCAAAACAGTGGAAGAGGAAATAGGAATCACGTTTGAAAGGACGAAATAAAAACTTGGAAGATGAGAAGAATCTGTATACATCTCAAGAAGAATGTGATATAATAATACAGGGGAGTAACAACATGAAGAGCGTATACGAAATCAGAAAAATTGGCCGAGACTATTGCGTTGGAACAGAAGGCTCAGAACACTATAAGGAAGGAGGAGAAGGAGCTGAGCCAATTGACTTGATGATGGCAATGGGTAAAGACACTGCGGAAGGATTCTTTCTTGGCAACATAATCAAGTATGCAAAACGATTCAAGAAAACGAGAAACTTGAACGACTTAGTTAAAATATCAGACTATGCTCATCTGATGTGTGGCCTTGAAATTGACACCACAAAAAAATAAATGAATAGGAGACATCGACATGGCTAAAGGAGTAGACCGCAAGAAGTTGATTGCAACAATAAAGGCGCTTGAAAAGGAATATGGCTCAGGCTCAATTTATTCATTGGACTCAAGCAAAGCAATTCTAGATATTCCTCGTTGGTCAACAGGACTTGAGGATCTCGATAAGATAATCGGTGGCGGAATGCCATATGGGAGAATCGTTGAAATCTCCGGTCCTGAAAGCGCAGGCAAGACAAGCTTGGCCTACCACTTAATGGCACAACATGAAGTTGCAGTAGACATTCCAGTTGAAGGAACATTTGATAACGATAGAGCGAAGGTTTTTGGTAATAGAAAAGGGCAACTATTTGTAAGAAGAGCCGAATATGGAGAGCAATGCTTGGAAAGCGTAATGGCGTTTGCTGATGCTGGTGTTCCTTGTGTTGTCATTGACTCGGTTCCACACATGATTCCAAGAAAGCAATTTGAAGAACCTGACATGGAGAAGGAAAGTCAATTAGGACGAATTGCCGCTATGCTAAGTGCTAACCTTCCTAAAGTTGCTCTTCGTTGTGAAAAAACAATGACAACGTTAATTCTCATAAATCAAGTGCGAGATGTAATTGGCGGCATGTTGTTTGGTCCAAAGACACATACTCCTGGAGGCTGGGCGCTAAAACATGCATGTAGTTTACGACTCCAAGTAAATCGCGTTTCCTGGATTAAAGTCCCAAATAAGAATCCTAAAAACTCAGCAAAAGAAGAAGCGGTTGGAATTGTAATGAAAGTAAAGGTAATCAAATCAAAGGTATGCAATCCTCTTGGTGAATGTGTATTGACAATGTTCTTCGACAGAGGATTTGTTCCAAACGACGAGATGAAAGCAATCCGCAAAGAAATAATGAAGCAAAGAAACGAGGAATATAAAAAATCCCAACAAAATGAAACAGAGGTAGATGACGATGAATAGTGTTAAAAAAGGAATCAAGGACGCAATCGCTAACAAGACAAGAGATATCGAAAGCGTTATCATCGAAAACAAACTCAATTCATTGTTTCGTGTTCCAAAGAAAGAAGCAGAAGTTAGAACAGGATTGCATGCTTCAGCTATCATAGTTGCAGACTCGGCATTTTGCAAACGTGAACAAGTACTTTCGTTGTTCTTCCATCGTAATAAAGAAGATAATATTTCTGATGGATTGTTGAGAATATTTGAAGAAGGAAACTGCATTCACGAAAAATGGCAAAACATGTTCAAAAGAGCAGGCATTGCAAGAGCAATTGAGGATAGAGGCTATTCAAAAATGTTCGATTTATATATGACACCAGATGCCGTTGTCGAAATAAACAACAAACTATATGTTGTTGAAATCAAATCTGCCAACACATATAGTTATAAGTCAATGAAGGATAGCCATCCGGCAGGAACAAAGCAACTTCAATTATATATGCACTTCCTTTGTATTCCCAGAGGATTTGTTTTGGTGGAGGACAAAAATACTCAAGAGTTCAAAGTATTCATTACTAAGTACGAACCTGGTCAGGCAGCCCCATTCGTTAAGAGGCTGTATGATATCAGCGAGGCTAAGGAAAACTTTTTGAAAAACAATACACTACCTAAAAGAATATGTAAATCCATAGGATGTACGAGAGCTTCAAGATGCGCCATGTCTAATGCATGCTTTGGTATTAGCAGAAAGAAACTTGCAAAAAAACATTAAAAAATCTTAATTTAGCTATTTACATTCAGAGGGTAGTGTGATATTATAATTACAGAGGCGGAAACCGCCAAACATGAATAGGAGGAATGAAAGATGACAAAATATCAAGAGAAAGCAGTTGAAAGGATTAAAAGATATATAGAAGAGCATGACCTTCATGGAAATGATGAAAGATATGAATTCAAAGAATTCACTGTTGAAGAAACTGATTATGGAACAGTAATTGTTTATTCAGTTACAGGATTAAAAAATGATGAAGGAACAATGGCTGCAATATTTTGCAGAAGAAGAAGGCACATTTTTATTGGTAAGCGTGGAGGTTTAAAAAGTTCAAAATGGGATTCTGAAAAGAAAAAGAGTATAAACCTTCAAGGTTGGTCAGATGTTATGATTTATGGATATACTCATTAAACCCGCTAACCCACCCACCTGACGAGGTCCTGGTGGTCCCGGACCGAAACGCCTGGTCGGATGGCCAGGCGTAGTGGGAAACCACAAAAACAAAAACAAAAATAAAAACAAAAACAGAAAGGAGAAAAGAAAATGAGACGGGTCATCAGCTCGCAGCGTTATGTCAACCCTCAGATACTAGACGCAAAGATGGCTGAGATCAGAGAACTTGACTGCGTGGTACTGCCTATCGTTGACGTAGAGATGCAAGACCTGGACGGCAACGACCTATATCTACTGATTGATGGCCATCATCGCAAGGCCGCCGCCGAGATGCTAGGGATTGAGGTCAAGTACGAGGAGGTTGGGAACATCTACGGCATTACCGGCGATGATCTGTTGATGCAGTGCTACATGGACAGTGACTACTACTACGTGGACACTAACGAGATTGTCTGGTAACAAAGTATATTTTGATTTTGAGTACAAAATCACAATGGCAAGATATTAAGAATAAAACGAGAAGGAGAGCGTTTGTAATGTTTCTTATCAACCTTATTCTGGCCCTGTTTGTCGGTTTTGAACTTGCCCGTAGCATTTGGCAAGCTGATAAGCCGGCGGTAAAAATCAGTCAACGATTCGTTATTATCCGGGCTCTAGGATTGTTTTCGGTGTTACTATTCCTGGTTGGGATGTTGGTGTTAGGTTGGTGAAGTGCTGTCAAAATTGCCGGAAATGGTATCCAATCAGCGACACAATGGGCATGTGTTATGTCTCGGGCGAGTTTATGAAATTAGCTCATGAATCATGTGCGAGGTGGGAGCATGAGACAGCAGGAGCGCAAGGAATATCTACTACGACGAGCGGGGCAGCAGAATAACTTGCCCCCACGAACACAAAAACGAGGAGGATAATTAAATGATAAAGCATACAATGTATAAAGGCAAAAAGGTGTACAACTCTAAGCAGGTTCGCTCGCTTCTCAACATTGAGTTTGACCTGATTCTCCAGTTGTTCTATGAGAACCGCGAAAGGTTCAAAGACGGGCGCGATTACTTCTATGTTGATCGTGTTTTGTTCTCCAAGCTTACCGGTGAGGAAATCAAAGGAACAAGCAAAATGATATACCTTTGGACAACGGAAGGAATTGAGATTATCAAGGACCTCTTGGATGGGGAACGTCAACTTACCTTCTACGATCTTCCGATGATGCAGCAGGAGGCAAAGAAGGAAAAGAATAAAGTTACAAAGGTTGATGAACTTGACATCTACGTGCCCGCTGAAGGCCTTGATGTTGGTGATGTCGCAAGGGCATTGCAATCAAAAGGAATTATCAACTTTGGCCAGAACACATTGTTCCGCAAACTTAGGAACAGAGGAGTTCTTAATTCATATAACATTCCATACCAACAATACATTAAGAATGGCATGTTCGGCGTATATGTTCAGGAAAAGAAGAATGGCAAGGGAGAATATATCAAGTGCAAGGTGTTTGAAAAAGGTATCAGGAAAATTGCTGAATGGTTTGCAATGGATGGAGACGATATGAATGGTAATAATGGGCATTGATGCTTCGTACACAAGAACTGGCCTGGCAATAGCGGAGGATGGTAAACTAAAGATCGTTAAATCAATCAAATTCAAAGGATTGAAGAAGAAGCCTGAAAAGCGAGCCCGCCTTAAAATGAAGGTTGAAAACTATATAAAGAAGTATCGACCTGAAATGATAGTCATTGAACGAACGAGGCAATTTAGCACAAACGACAAACCGTTCATTGCTCTAAATATGATAAAAACAGGAATATCGCTGCTAACAACTATAATAGACGTTGCATACGAAAACGGAATACCTGTTTACTCTGTTGATACAAGGGCTTGGAAATCAGCAGTCATTGGCACAAGCAAACCAAAGGGCGGAGACAAAAAGTTGCCAGGATTGGAATTTGTTAAATCATTAGGCTTTGAAGTTTATGATGATGATGACGCGTCAGATGCTGCCTGTATTTCATTGTTTTATTGGTATGCTGAAAAAAAGCATGGAGCAACAAGAAGAGATGAATTGTTAAAATTAGAAGAATAGGAGAATGATTAGTATGTATGAATATGAATGCAAGAAGTGCAGTTTAAAGAGTTATTCGGCAGCTTCCCCAGAAACGTTGCTTCACAAAACTTGCCTTGATAAAAATTGCAATGGTGAGGTTGAACTTAGTAAATTGGGGAGGGACATGAAATATGGCAAAGAGGAGGCTAAATAGATATTGGACAAAGAATGAAAAGAAAGTAATGCGCAAGCTCGGCCTAAGGCCAGTGCCAGGAAGTGGTTCAGGTGAGTTGCTAAAAGAAGATGGCGAAAATGATTATATCATCTGCCAATTGAAGTCAACCGAAGCCGCTTCAATAAGCGTCAAGCGGTTAGATGTCGAGAAGCTGCTTTATCATGCAGAACTTTATAATAAGATTCCTGTTTTCGCAATCCAGTTTATGAATGGGCCAATGCTTTTGGCTACAGTTCCTGAAGAGTTAGGTAATATTGCTCAATACCTCAACAATGACTTATTCGAGAGGAAACAAATTGAGTTGGTAGAAATACCAAGGCAAAAGAAGAAGAAGCTTGTAAAGGCATCTGAGAAGTCTATCGAGGAGATTATTCAGGACGCTAAAGATGATATTGATGAAGAGCAACAAGAACAAGAACAAGAACAAGAGGAAGAGGAATTCGTAATCCCATCTTTACAAAGACGTAAACAACGAAAAATAAATGAAAAGGAGAAATCGAAATGGCGAAGGTAATCAAGCTAGAAGGAACCTTTAAGGGGTTCAGCATCGCAAGTTCCGGCATGGCGACGATTCGATTCAAAGCACCATATTCTGAAATTGCTACGTATGTTTCTCTCATAGGCGTGCAGGAGAAAGAAGTAATACTTGCCGCGAAAGAAAACGAAAATGACAAATTCCAGAAGATTGGTGAGGTAAAGCTTAAGGAAATCAAGTTCAAAGGCGAAGACGGTGCTGAATTTATTTTCAAAGGAGAGTCTATGGCGATTCCTACATTTAATTCGTTCCTTGATAAGACAGTGATTTTCGCCATCAAGTGTGAAGAGGATGGTGATGTCTAATGTCTAAAGCTCAAGCAGAAGCATACAAGGAAATTAGGAAGTTGGCAGCGAAGATCGACAAGCAATTGAAAGAATTGAAGAAGAATAGCAATCGAGACAATCCTGTTGACATGGATATGATTAAAACAACGAAAGCTATGTTCTTCGAGGAGTGCATAGAGATCTTCAAAAAATATAAAAATAATTAAAATGAAAGGAGAAAACGCTATGGGTGCATTTGTTGAAATTGGCAGGGTCAAAATTACAAACACCAGAGACGCTGTCATTAGTCGCAGGGGAGATGGAATGTATTCTATGGCACAGGCGACTGAAGTTGTTGGAGATGACCAGAAGGCGGTGAGTATCTTCTTCAAAGGTGCGTTCACAATGGACGGCAAAGGCCTATTAAGATTAAAGAATTTGATAGATGAGTTGTTCGATGAGAATGGAAATGAAAAGAAAAAGTAGAGAAATTCACATTTCCCTATTTACATTCCTATAGACTTGTGATATTATAATTTCAGAGGCAGCGATTGCCAAACACGAATAGAGGTTGATGACATGAAGATAGTTAATGGAAAGCCTATGACAAACCGTGAGCAGGTTAAAATGTATGTTAGTAAGGGTGACTACAAAAATGCACTCAAACTAACAAAGGCTTGGAAGGAAGACCCGGACCATAAGATGTTGGTTAGAGGTTATGAATGTATGGTTAACCCAAGGTTCTACGAAAGCCTAGGATACAATGTTGAAGAATGTATTGAAAATGCAAAAGCAAAAATAATTGAAAAACTTTCATAAAAACTTCAAAATAACTATTTACATTCTGGCTGGATTTGATAAAATATAATCAGGAGGTCGGGGAAAACGACCAAATATGATTAGGAGGGAAGAAAATGAAAAGGGCATTCAAGGATTTTGCAACATTCATTAGGTTACACAACGGAATGGGTAAGCCTAAGATAAACTTCCAAGACATGTATAAAATGTTTCCTCAATTCACATTCGAGCCTGCAAGGAACTTTGGCCAATACGAAAACTTCGGCGAAGCGTTCGAGCAAAAGATATACGATATGATCGTAACGGACGAAAAAGGCAACACCTGCTACATGACATATCGCGAGTACCAAGATGCAAACGAAAACCTTGCATATTGTAGTTAAAGCCGAAACGGCCTACGGGCCGTCCTCCAGAAATTACCTCCTGGAGCTGATGAGGCAGGTAAACCTCAAAAAAATATAATGATAAAGGAGAATGCTAAAATGACAAACAAACTCAAAGCTAAAGACATCAAGCTCCCAAATCTGGTGGACGCAATCAATGAAGGTAACGTCGATGTAATCAAGTTCGTTGCAAAACGTCAGCCCATGGCCGTTATCTTCCTGATCGGTCTTACACCCGAACAGAGAAACGTGTTCAAGGGATTCCCTGACTACTTCTCAATTCGTCGTCTTGAGGCTGCTGTGTGCAACGTAAATGAAGACGCCGATGAGGATGCCAATGAGGATGAGGAAACTACTTCGGCTCCTGCAAAGAAAGAGAAGGAAAAAGAAGCTCCTATGAAGAAGTCTGCAAAGAAAGCCGCTCCGGCGTCTGACGACGATGACGACGACTTTGACGAGGATGACTTTGACGAGGACGATTTTGACGAGGATGAGGACGAGCCGGCTGCAAAGAAGCCTGCAAAGAAAGCCGCCAAGAAAGCCGCTCCCGCCAAGAAGAGCAAGAAGGCAAAGGTCGAGGACGATGAAGACGAGGGCGAAGACTTCGATGACTTCGACGACTTCGACGACTTCGACGACTTCGAGTAAATGAACGCTGTGGCGCGTTAGGCGATCTTGCTTAACGCGCCACAATTGTAAAATGAATAAAACATAATGAAAGAGGAATACTTATGATTAGCACATTGGACTTTTCAAATGTTCCTAGCATAGTTGGAAATGAGCCAATTAAGTTCTTTAAGCAAGGTTATAAGATAATCAAAAGGACTAATTGGCCTCTTTACATTACTGGACCGTCAGGCTCTGGCAAGTCTATAATTGCAATGAATATAGCAAAGAAATATGCAAGCGAAATGAACGTTCCTGCATATTATGTTCAACTTAGTCCTGAGCAAACAAAGACGTCTCTAATTCTTGGTTTAAGATTGAAGAATGGTTCTTTAGAAGCTGTAAATGGCGTTGTTGCTGAATGTATGGAGCAAGGTGGCATTATTGTTATAGATGAGGCAACTCATTCAACACAGGAAATGTTGCTTATGTTTAACTCAATTCTTGATAGGACTTCGGTCACAAGCATTGGCGACAAGACAGTTGTCAGTAAGGAAACGTTTAGAATAATCTTTTGTGCAAATGACTCAAAATATTCAGGCAATGTAAAGTTGCCACAAAGCTTTGCACAAAGGCTGGTTGGAATGTATTGCGATTATCCGTCTTGGGAAGACGAAATTGAAATTGTAAATAAGATCTTGGAGGATGAATATGACTCTCAGATGAATGTTCCCCAACCAGTGATTAAATATATAGTAAGTCTAATGCGTGAGCTCAGAAGTGATGACTACCCCCTCTCGGTGAGGAATAGCAGTATTGCAACAGTACTACTTCAGATAGCTCCAAAGAAGAAGGCTAGTCAGGTGGCCGAAGATGATGCATACTTTACAAGCGGTTCCAATGTTGAAAGTGTACGAAGGGTAATTGCCGATAGGATATTCAATGGCAAAGTAAGAGATGTGGGACAACTTAATGGTAAAGAAATGGCTCAATTTACAAGATATGTAACAAGGGTTGGCGTTGATAATTTTAGGAACATAATCTTGCAGGCGTTTATGTATTATCTTGATATTGATATGGGATTCTATGATATAACCGAAACCAAAGAACGCATTAAGCAAATTGCTTTGTAGGAGGGCATCATGGCTATAAACATAAATGTGACCGCCATTTGTCCTGATAAGCAAGTGGAAATAGAAAGAATTGAAACAACCAAACCCGAAGAACTTGCTTTTGAATATGCCATGTGTTCAAAGGAAAAAGATGGCAAATATAAAATAGCTCTAAACATGGCAAAGATAAAAGAGCTATGGGAGAATTCGTGGCTATACGATTATGTGACTATGGACGTGTTTGAAGCAGCATTCACGTTACATGAGTTGGCACATGTTAAGTACACTATATTTGAGGATGATGCGAATAAAAGCAATCTTGCAAAGGCAATTAAGAACATACTTGAGGATGCAAGAGTTGAATACCAAATGTCGTATGACTTTCCTGAATCATCAATATTCTTCAACATCTTGCTATCAACACTTCAAAGCGAAATAAATGGAAACAAAGAAAATCCAGAAAACGGGTCCATTGAAAGTATAATTTACGATTTGTTTGATCTTGCAAGATATAACATCATCAATGATAACTCAAACAAAGAACTTATCAATAAGATGTTGCCTTTTGTTGTTTTAATGAGACGAGGAAGTCCAAACGATTGCGACATTGCATGCGAGATAATCTTAAACTTAATTCAAAAGAATATGTTACAAACAAACCAAAGCATGCCAAACAACATTACGATAAAGCAAAAAGCAATCTCCGAAAATGACAGGAAAAAGAAGCAAAGTCAATATAATTCAAGTGAAGTCGAAAAGCAAATCGCAAGCAAGTTCTTTGATGAAAAAATAGTAAAAGAAAAGATAGAGAAAAGTCTTAACGGCAACAAGGCTGGAAATGCAGTAAGTGTTGTGAATAAGGAAAGAACGTCGTTTTTCCTGCAAACAGCGATTGAGCACAAGAACGAGATTGCTGCATTAAGAAACTTATTTAATAGAGCTTTTGTGGACTTCAAAAATATTGCCGCAAGTGATGGTGATCTTAACTTTGCAAAGCAACAATCAGCTTATGTCAATAGCATAATTGGAGAAGAAGGCAAAGACTACCAATACAGGAAAAAGGAAAGAGTATTACTTGACGTTGTTTTACTAAGAGACATATCAGGCTCAACAAGTTTTGTCAAAGACGATTACGCAAAGTCAATTATCATATTGCTTTCGGCATTAGAGAACATTGACGGCATAAGGACAGCACAAATTGATTTTAACTCCAAGCATTACACAAATAAGACATTCGATAGCGGAATAGAGAAAGCAACAATAAATCCTGTAGCTTCAGGCGGAACGTCAATAAGGAGCGCATATCAAGAGGTTCTAAAGTATCAATTCAAGGGCAAAAGAAACCTTGTGATAGTAATATCAGATGGTGGCTTCATTGAATCTCAGAATGAGGTCAGAATGCTCGAGAGTGATATAAATAAAATAGCCAAGATAGTAAAGTTCGCAATAGGCGGGTTCGCAAAGGATGGCTACAAATCGATTGCTATTAAAGATATTCCAAAAGAGATGGCAAAAGCAATCATAAAGGAGGGGTTGATGTGAAAATACATTGCCCTTGCAATAAGATTGCTGAAACAAAAGTCGTCAATGGAATCGTAATGTATGAGCATGAAGATGGCTCAGGTTGCAAATTGCTCAATAGATTTTACAACAACAAATGTGCTTCACTTGCTTGGAGGTTTTCCAAAAAAGCAATATGTGATAATGATCACGAGACGTTTTCTATATACATGTGCAAAGATAACAAAGAAGTAATGCATGAACTGCTTGAATACATTAGGTTTGCAAACAAGCAAGAGCTAATTCAAGTATTAACGTTTTTGTTTGAAACAAATAATGTAAAGTATGAAATTCAAAAGTATGTTTTAGACAATCTTCTAAATGAATACGGCAACACAGCATATAAAAACATAAAAGCAATTAGGAGCAAGAACTTCATAAATGATTTCCTGTTAAACAGAAAAACTCTATTGTTTCCAGCAGTAGGAAAGTCTAAGATGATCAATATCGAAAGCTATGTCAATATTGAGAATAACACAGCAAAGCAAAACATAATCAATGACTTAGCAAGATCTTTCCTATTGGATAAAGCGATAAAAGACTCAGCGCTGAAAAATGCAATTAAGAGCTTTAGTAGATAATTTAGCTGTTTACATTGTGTTCCGATTGTGTTATAATAAAATTAGAAGGAGGGGGAAACCCCAAAAATGATTAGGAGGAATTACAATGACAAAAACGGAGTTAATCGATTTAGTTAAGCGTCAGCTGAATATCGAGTTAATCAATGACAAAGCCGACCCGTTTAACAAAAAGCGCAACGTGCTCTATACGAAAATTACACGCAACAACTATTATAATGTCGTCTCCCTTTTAAGACGCAAAGGCCTCCGATACGAGCAACACATCGACGATTATTACTGGGTATATCTCCGCTAAACATAAGCCCTCACAGAGTGACGGGTGGCAACGCCCGGTAATGCGGCAGTCCCGGTCACAAGCCCGGGCAGAAAGGAGGCGTGGTTGATTGTTGTCATCGCCATCATCTTGCTATCCATACTAAGCCTGGGCTAACCACCCGGGCAATACATATGATTAGAGGTAAATGAAATGGAACACATAAAACAATTCATAAATGAAATCAATCTTAGTAATAGCAACATCTATAAGCAAGACGTCCTGAAGAAATACAAGGACGACGAAAAGATAAGATGGTTCCTTAAGTATTATTTTGATCCGTTTAGCACAACGAACATCTCAATCAAGAAGCTGAACAAAGACGTGTCGTGCAGGCCAACAAAAGCAATAAGAACGTTCGAAGAATGCATTGAATTTGCTGTAAATAACTGCACAGGCAAATACACAGATGTGGCTGCGATAAACTCGTTTGTGTATGTTCATAAGGAAGACAAAGAGTTTATTCATGGCTGCCTTGCAAAGACAATCAAAATAGGCGTGTCAGAAAAGACAATCAATAAGGTATTTGGCAAAGACTTCATACCCACCATGGAATTGCAATTGGCCGAAAAATACTTTGACAACATGGACTATGTTGAAGGAAAAGAATTTGCGTTGACATTAAAGCTTGATGGAATTCGATGCGTTGCTTCTAAAAAGAATGGAAAGGTAAGTCTTGTTGCAAGAAGTGGTCAACCTATCATAGGTGCAGTTGATATTGAGAATGATCTAAGGAATGTCAAGGAAGATAATTTTGTTCTTGATGGAGAGCTCCTAGTAGACGATTGGCGAAATATGAAGAGCAAGGAAGCATATAAGGCAACAACAAAAATAGTTCGCAGAGATGCTGAGAAGCACGGGATAAGACTTGTTGTTTTTGATATGGTATCTATAAAGGAATGGAATGAAAGGGCATCTGAGGGCACGTATAAAGACAGAAGGAAGAGGTTCCGAAAGATTGTTGAACAATGCGAACATGTTGAGAAGGTTCCTCTCCTTTATCTTGGAAAAGATACAAGCAAAATCAATGAACTTTTGAAGAAAGTGACAAGAGGCAAGCGCTCACAAGAAGGCCTGATGATCAACATAGCGGACGCCCCATATCAGTTCAGAAGGACTAAGGACTTACTTAAAGTAAAGAGAATGAACGATTGCGACTTAAGAGTCGTTGGAGTTCAAGAGGGCAGAGGAAAGTACAAAGGTCTTTTAGGATCACTAATTGTAGAATATAAAGGTAATACTGTTAAAGTAGGATCTGGCCTCACTGAAAGCCTCAGAAAGGCCTTTTGGAAAGACAAGGATAATCTAATAGGTAGGGTTGTCAAGGTCCAGTTCTTTGAGGAGACGCAGGATGCGAACGGAAACAAATCACTAAGGTTCCCGGTATTCCTTGAGCTTTGTCCTGAAAACAAAGAACCTTCTTTATTTTAGTGTTCTTAAATTTCCTAACGGTGATTTTTTTGGCTAAACTAGTAAACGAATTGGAGGGATAGTATGAGGCTGATTGACGCTGACAGGTTAAAAGCCGAAATTATGGGTTGGTATGTGGCGTTGGACGACTTGTTCGACATGGGAAAATATCACGAAAGAGAAATTGTTTTGCAAGCAATCGAAGAGTCTCCCACAATCGACGCTGTGCCTGTGGTACGGTGTAAAGAATGCGAGAATTACAACACAACCTGTTGCTCAAAAGGATTTGGCTGGTGCGAAAGTATGGACCGAGGCGTAAGTGACGATTTTTACTGTGCTAATGGAACAAAGATGGAGGTAGAGCGTCTCTCTTATATTTGAAAAATGAAAGGATGTGTTTGTTTATGTGGGAAAAGTTTGGTTTGGAAATCGTTCAAATGTTGTTGCCGGTGATTGCGGCTTTACTGATGGCGTTGATTGGGTACGGGGTGGCATTCCTCAAAGCGAAGACGAATGCCTTGAATGAAGGAGTAGCTAAACAGTCCATCCTTGCTTCCATTAATGAAGCGGAGCAGGTGGCGAAGAATGCGGTCATGGCTGTCAAACAGACGCTGGTTGATGACTTGAAAAAGGCTGCCGAGGATGGGAAACTAACGGACCAGGAGAAACAGGCCGCACTAAATAAGGCCAAAAATATATTTATGGCAACCATTTCTAAGAATAGCCTTGGAATTCTTGAGGCTGCAATTGGTCCGGTGCAGAACTGGTTAGATCAGTTCCTCGAGGCGAAGCTTGCGGAGTTTAAGGGTGGATCGGCCGCGCAGATTTATCAGTATAGCCACCCTTTATAATTCCCGCTGGCAGGGTTGGGCCGGTGACATTCGGAGTCTCCGAACGAGGGCCGGGGCTAAAACTATCGGCACCGGTTTTGGAAGGAGACGGACGGGTGGATTTTGGACTAACGACTGACTGGCGGGGTAAGAGCCCCCAGTGGGGAATTATGTTCAATTATAATTTTAAGTGAGAGAGGCCATCCTCCTCTCGCCTCCCGAAAAAAAAGGGGGGGCGTTTTGTGTGCCGGATTTTAAGAAGTTGAAGAAGATGAAGATAAAATGTAAAGAATGTCTTTATTATGAACCTGATTATGGTACGTGGGGAGTTTTTGGATGGTCTGGGGGCGGCTCAAAAGGGTATTGTTGCGTGAGAACATAAGAGCGTAACGGATACCGTTCTAAATGTTTAAGTATAGCCATTAAAGCCCTAAGTGAAGTCCAAATTCTTGCCCAAGCCAAAGCAGAAAAAAAGGGGGGTACCTCCCTCCAGTTTAAGCCGAGAGAAGGGAGAGGTGAAGGTGAGTAAGATACTATTGGATAAATATTATACACCGCCTGAATTAGCAAAATATGTAGTAAACAAAA
>Ga0209537_1000429_pt1 | contig 51074 bp, 47 predicted proteins | sample BioPla4DNA1_FD_187698 | JGI IMG/M metagenome (GOLD analysis project Ga0209537, IMG submission 187698) | Biogas fermentation microbial communities from Germany - Plant 4 DNA1 (SPAdes) (version 2) | ecosystem: Engineered > Bioreactor > Anaerobic > Digestate | place: Bielefeld, North... | reverse complement strand
AAGTCGGAGGAATTTGCTAGATGGATATATTCGAAGTTCAGAGGAGTAGCAACCAAATACCTGCAAAACTACATTATGTGGTATGTAGCGATAGGTAAATACCTATCAAAGGACATCATTAGTAATACTGGCAGAATGCTTAACCTTGCATCCTCGGATAGATTTGCCTGGTATGAATATTTTAGAATAAGTAAAATATCATATACTGTTTGAAACATTTAGAAAATGTTTATATTATCTAATTCCCTCACGCCACCTTACTCATTTCTTATTTATTTCCCTCTTTGAATCTCAATATTTATATGGGCTAGTTCTTTGAAATCTTTTAGCCTGCTTTTGTATTCTTCTAAATTATGCTCTCCATTTGTCTTTACACATATTATGCTAGCATATTTCTCTGACGCTAATTTCCATAAATGTAAATCAATTACTTTACTCTCTCCATCAGATTCTATTGCTTTAATTATACTTTCTGTTAATGTAAGATCTGTTTGTTTATCTAATAATATTGATGCTGTATCTCTAATTAGTGAGTATGTCCATCTGAATATTAGAAATGCACTTACTATACCCATTAAAGGATCTAAAAATTGTAAGTTTAAATATTTCGCTCCTAGTAATGCTATAATGGCAAATATTGAAGTTAATCCATCTACTATTACATGTAAGTAAGCAGACTTTAGGTTTAAATCTTTTTCTTCGTTTCTGTTATGTTGTAGTATTAATGCACTTATTACATTTACGACTAATCCTATTGCTGCTACTAATATGGCATAGTTGTAATTTATATTTACTGGGTTAAAAAATCTTTGAATTGAGATAATTAATACAAATAATCCCATTAATCCTAATATTAATGCACTTGTATATGCTCCTAATATTTCTATTTTCCAAGTGCCAAATGTAAATCTTGTATCTTTGGATAATTTTCGTGCTAATATATAAGAGATTAATGATATACTGAGAGCTGACGCATGAGTGCCCATATGTAGTCCATCTGAAAAAAGTGCCATAGAGCCAAATATCCATCCAGCTATTATTTCTGCCAGCATTGTTATTAACGTTATTATTACTACTACTAGAGTTTTACGTTCTGCAGATTTTTTTTCGATATTAAAATTATGACTCTGTTGCCAATCTGGTGAATTCGTGAAATTCATTTTTTTTAATTAATTCTTTAATTTTTTTACAAAATTATTAAAAATCGGTAGAAATTATTAATTTTGCATTATAAATTATTGCGGTAGTAGCTCAGGTGGTAGAGCATCAGCTTCCCAAGCTGAGGGTCGCGGGTTCGAATCCCGTTTACCGCTTTTATGTTTTTATGAAGATTTTATTAAAACTACTTCCAGGTCTTTTACCCCTTATTGTTTACATTTTAATTGATAGTATTTTGCCACCTAAAACTGCTATTGCAGTAGCTATAGCTTTTGGTATTTTACAATTTTTGATTATTGGTATAATTAAAAAACGATGGGATAATTTTATTATTTTAGATACGGCTCTTTTAGCTCTACTCGGAGTAATATCTATTATTTTTGATAATGAAATTTTTTTCTTATGGAAACCAGCTCTCATAGAAGCTCTAATGGTTATATTATTAGCTATAGTCTATTTTACTAATATTAATATACTTTTTAAGTGGATGGGGCATTATATGGATATACCACAAGTGAATGAGGAACAAACAAATGCTTTTCGTAAAAGTTTATTGAATATTCTGATTTTATTTATTCTTCATATAGTTTTGATAATTTTTTCTATTTACCATTTATCTCATGAATGGTGGGCTTTTATTAGTGGCGTTCTTTTATATATTATTATGGGTGTATGGTTAATTGCTCAATTAGCTATTAATAAATTGAATACTACGAAAAGAAAAAAAGAATTAGTACCAGTTTTAAACGATCAACTCCAAATAATAAATGTTACCCCTAGAGATGAAGTACATAATGGTTCTAAAATTTTACATCCTGTTGTTCATCTTTATGTTTTTAATAATGAAGGTAAACTTTTATTGCAAAAACGTAGTAGTGATAAACTAATTCAGCCGGGCAAATGGGATGCTAGTGTAGGTGGTCATATTTCTTATAATGAGAAACCTGAAGATGCATTATTTAGAGAGGCTAAAGAAGAAATCGGCTTGAAAAAATTTAAACCCGAACTTGTGCATCATTATATATGGGAGTCAGAGATAGAACGTGAATTAGTTTTTATTTTTATTACTTCTATTTTAGATCAAAACCAATTAAGACTTAGTAAAGAAATTACTGAGCTCAGATGGTGGACTAAAAGAGAAATTACATCACAATTAGGTAAGAATTTCTTTACTCCTAATTTAGAATACGAATTTCAAAATTTCCTTTCTAAATTTTGGAATTCGTAATTTTCATTTTATTTCTGTTATTGCAAATTCTAGAATTGCAATTGGTTTATTCGACAAGTTTGTTAAAATTGGATAGACGTCATTTAATATTTCTGAAAATTCTTGATAATCTTCATTGCTTTCTTGTGGACTATATACACTCACGCCCAACCAATCAATATAATTGTCTCCTGGATAATAATTTTCTATTTGGTTCCAATTTGCATCTGGATTGCTGTATGCGTTAACGTGAAAAAACCAAGTAATGTTTGTCGCTCCGTTGTTATTGCAAATATTTATTATATGCCTATAAGCATCTTTAAAACGTTCTGCTCCATCATATAGATTAGGATCCCCATAAAGTGCTGTTTCGCCTGCACCATTGTATTTCCCATTCCACGGAAACCAATCACCGTTTACTTCTGTTCCAAATTCAACTAACAAAGGAATGTTAGTATTTGCAGCATCAATTGCCCATTGTGTGAGAGCTGTATCAAAATCACCATCAATTATTTTTTGCATTGTATAATTTGGGTCAGGACCTCCTTCATCAAAATTAGTTCTTGGCATAATTCTAATAAAAGGAATTTTCCCTTCTTCTTTAATTGTGTTTACTTCTGTTGAGGGGAATTGAATATTATCATACCAATTATTTGAAAAATACGCCCAAACAATTTTTTTATTTGCTAAAGTTTCGAAATCTCTAATTCGCTCTGCGGTTACAATATCTTCTGTTCCACCAAAATCTGGATATGCTGAATGGTAAATTCCCACAGTTGGTTCAATAAGTTTATTAGAATTAAAATTTGCTACTGTAATAAATATTGATGAACTAACACCTTTTCTATATGCTTCTAAACTTTCTTTTGAAGAGTTTATTTTCAATAAAGAATTGTCAAAATTTTCGTGCCACCAAGAAATTGCTTTTACCCTTGGATAATGATTGCTTTGAAGACTTGCAAAAGCATTTTTAATCCATTCAGCTTTTTTATTTTCTGTATCATTTTTGCATGAACCTAAAATAATTATAACTGAACAAAATATTATTGTAATATTTATTTTTTTCATTACCAGCTGGACTAGAATTTCAATTAATACAAAATTAAAAAATAATCTTAAATATACGTAAAGATAATAAATTTTTTAAAATATTTTTGTATCAATGGAATAATTTCAAAATAAATTCTCGGCTCGACTTAATACCGCATTCTCTAAATGGAGATTTGTCTTAATTACTTTCGTTTTATAAATGTTTAAATTAAATAATGATATATAAATTAAAAAAAAATACTATTATTACTTTTATAGTTATAGTATATAAAGAAAATTAATAATATTTATATTTTAAAAAATATTCCTATCAAATATTAATTGATAAAGATTTTAAGCATTTAAAATTATTAATTAAATATCATTAATTAATTTAAACATAAAATGTATGATTTTGCAAAGCATTTAATAGCAGATAGCAAATATTATTAAAGTTTTCAAATATTTCACATTTGATTAACAAATGTAATTCTTCAAAATATGTCTATCTTTTCCCCAATTTAGATTTTTTTGCTACTTTTTTTATAGCTGAAAAATTTTTTAAAGAAATTTTTTACAATAAATTATACTTATAAGCAATAGAATTATTACTGATGCATTCAGAGTGATAATTTAGTTATTATTAAAATGGTTATTCAAAAGTTTTATTTAGGCTTAACCTAATTCTTTTAATGCAGCTTTATTAATTTTGCCAGGACCAGTTTTTGGTAAGTCATCTAATATAATTATATCTTTAGGTCGTTTAAATTTAGCAAGATTTTTTCTTAAGTAATCCATTAGTTCATTTTTATTGAGTTGTATACTGTCTGCTGGAGATACATAGCATTTCACCACTTCTCCTCTTAGAGGATCTGGTACGCCTACTGCTGCAGCCTCTCTGATGCCAGGATATCTAAGTATAACTTCTTCTATTTCTGCTGCCCATACGAGTTCACCACCGACTTTGATAATATCCTTAGATTTACCAACTATGTATAAAGTATTATCATCATCGAAATAGCCTAAATCACCAGTATAGAACCATCCATCCTTTAAAACTTGTTCATTTAGTTGTGGTTCATTATAATATCCGCAAAATACAGATTTACCTTTTGTAATTATTTCACCGATTTCTCCTTTTTTGACTTCTTTATCATGAGAATCTACGATTTTCAGAGTAATATTAGAAACTATATAACTAAATCCCTTGATGTTTTGTGGTGAAGAAACTGTTAAAGGTGGTACCACTTCTGTAAGGCCATAGCCATTCAATACAACTGCATTAGGGCATAGTTTGGCAAATTTCATCATCAAGTCTGGTGATGAAGGAGCTCCAAATACAGTAGCCCAAATCAAAGTATCAAGAGTATAATTCTCAATTTCTTTTAAAGTCAAAACTGCATAAAACATAGCAGGTGCCATAAATATATTTGTGGCTCCCCATTTTTTTATCAATTTTACTAATTCTAATAGAGCAAATCTAGGCATTATTACAGTACTCATCCCATATTTTATTGCTAACGTGAAATAAAATAAACCTGCAGAGTGTGAAAATGGTATCGCAGCTACAGACCTCTCTGTATAATCCAATTTTACAATATTTAATAATTTTTCATATGATCCCATTTCCTTCAATTGCTCAGCTCCTAAATGTATATGCTCATAATTCCATAAAGCTCCTTTAGGTTTGCCTGTTACTCCAGATGTATAGAAAATGCTTGATGGCATAGAAATTTCTATACCTTGATCGTCTAGTTCATTTGTTGAATTATTTATTAAATCCCAAATGTAAAGATAGTTTGGATTTTTTTCTATTGTTATAATAATATGCTCTAAAGAAGGAATAGCATTTTTCAATTCTTTTAAATCAAATTTTACATTTTCAGTAGTGATAATAGCTTTTAATTCGCAATGATTAGCTATTGAGATTATCTCATTATCAGTTAAGAAGAAATCTATAGGTACCACAACTAAACCAGTAGAATATATTGCATAATATGAGTATCCATATTCAATGCAGTTAGGTAAATAAATAGCTATTTTATCTCCTTTTCTGAGTCCGAGATTTAGCAGTCCATTTGCTAATTTAAAAGAATCATTCTTTATTTGAGCAAAACTATACTCTACATCATTATAAATAAAAGCCGTTTTGTCATTAAATTTTTCTGCTGCATCGATAATTAATTGTCTTACATCTTTTCTCTTTTCCATAATTTTTTATTTTATATTTATTTTTTTAATTTATTAATGTAAAAATATTTATTTTTTTTTTAATGCAAATGTATTTATTTTTCTAACCTTTAGAAATTATAACCTGTTGTAACATAAACGCCTGTGCTGCCATCATTTTTTCTTAAACTTTGACCTACATCTATACTAATGATGAAATTATCATTTAATACAAGATGTACACCTAATCCCAAACTATGATGTAGTATATCTGATCTATCTTTATAATCTATTAAATCATTATTTATATAATTTATGGGAATTTTTACTGGGTCAGTAATAATGCCAAAGTCATAAAAAGGCTTAATGCGTATTTCTCCCAATTGTTTTCTAGTTTGAAAACCATAAACTAGTATTCTGGCTTCTAAATTACCATAGAAAAAACCATCACCCCATGCTCTGTTTTTGTAAATTCCTCTTAGAGATTTTCCACCTCCGAGTCCTTCTACTAAAGTGTTATTAGAAAATGCTTGAGTGATATAAGGCATGAAATAGTATGGTGCCTGAGCTCCTATTTGATCTTGATATCCTAATCTCAAAGCCATAATGCAATATTCATTAAATAATGGATAGAAAAATTTAAAATTTGTAGAAAATCTAAAAAACTTTTTGGAATCCAATGCATCTATTTTAGGATTAGCAAGAAAATTTAATTCTCCATAAATGCCCTTTGTAGGATTAAATATTTTGTCTCTACCATCATATACATAGGATAGTCTTGGTGCTATTATCCAACCACCTTCTGCCTCATCAGCTCTGATAAATCCATTATTTATATAGTAATCAATTAAAATTGTAGTATCAGGTAAAGGATTTTTGACATGAAATTTATTAATAGCATCGATATTCACAGTTCCGATTTTATAGTTAAAAACATGTAATCCAAATATTAAAGATGAATGATCGCTCAATTTATACCAAATGTCATTAGTAAGTCTGAAGATTTTTCTGTCATATCTATAAAACATCCTGCTAATATATGATTCGTCATTCTCTTTCATGTATTCTGGGTGAAAAGTAGATGCATAGCCATTAAATCCATAGAAATCTGAGGCTTGTTCATGTATATAAGAAAAATCACTTACTACACGCCATTTGCCATTTTTTATCTTTTTACCACTATCAAAAAATAGTTGACTGATTATGCTACCTCTTGTAGTTATATCTATCTCATAGCTAATATTGTAAATATAGTTTGGATATAATCTGCCATCTCCGAAATCATACATACTAGTTAATAAACCTACCTCAAAACCTAAATCTGAATTATACAAAACAATAGGTAAAAAATTCCATCTTTTGCCCTTCACAATCGTATCCTGTGAATAAAGATTAAGTGACAAAAGAATGCAAAAAATTATGAAAAAAAATCTATGCTTCATAAATATTATTTTTTTAAATTTCATTTTTTTTAACTATTTTATTACCCAAAAACATATAAAGTCCCGATACAATAAAAGATAAAATCACTAACTCTGGGATGAAAATACCGAAAATTATTAGTATCATTACATACACTAATCCTGCTAACACACTCTGAAAAGCTATTTTTGGTGAAATATTATAATGAAATGCTGCCCATGCTGCGGGTAGCACTGTAAATCCAATGCCTGTAATGAAATTGACAACAGTGACGATATCTCTAATGAAATATGCTATTAAAACAGCTAATAAAATAACTAATAAAGTAATAAATTGAGTATTTTTCTTTAATTTTTTATCATCATCTTTAGCTTTTTTAAATAAATTAAGAGCAAATCCTGATGAAATAACAAAAATTTGTGTATCTGCTGAGCTCATTATTGCCGCAAAAACCATAACTAATACTATCGCAGATAATTTTTGTGGCAATAAGGCTACCAGTCCATTACCAAAAGCATTAGTAGGTTCTATATCAGGATTTGAAATTTTAGCATATAATGCTATCCAAGTAATTATAATACCACTAATGAATGTTAATACAGCAGACCACCAAAAGCCTTTTTTGACAACTTTTAATCTTTTAGCTGCATATACTCTCTGCCAATATTCAGCGCTCTGAAAAACTATTAATATACCAAAAAGTAAAAAAGCTATCATCATTCCCCAGTCTAATTGTGTAGTTTTATACATCTCTGGTAAAACTGTTGGTGCATCATTCATCCATATTATCCTTATTATCACTATCACTATAACCATCATCACAAAATATTGAAAAATATCTGTCCTAATAACACTCTGAAAACCACCTATAAATAAGTAAACAGCTAAAACTACAGCAGCAAAAATTAAAGATTTTTCGTAAGTCCATCCACTCACTCCTGCCAGAACTGCTGAACCAGCAATGAATTGATTTAATAACATACCTAAATAAACTATCATTAACACTATAGTTGTGAGAGTACCAGTTTTTTTATCATACTTTATGTAAAACCAGTCCATCATAGTATATGTTACTTTTTCATCACTCCATGATTTTAACTTTTTAGCATAAGGGATAAATAGAATAAATCCTACAGCTGTTCCTAGAAATACAAATAATGCTGATAAACCAAATCTGAATACATAAGCAGAAAATGCCACTAATGCAGCACCACCTATATATGATGCCACTACAGAAGTGGTAAATCCAAGTGTGCCTACTTTGCGACCAGCAATTAAAAAATCTTCTGTAGTTCTTTTACGCGAGCCTACAACTGCTATAATTAATACGATTAATGTGTATAATGCTAATAGCCAATGGTAATCTTGCCATGTCCCAAAATAATTAATAATAGATCTAAACATTTTTTTGGGCAAAAAAAGTAATTTTCTTAAATTTAAAATACAATATTGATAAATTACATATTTTCTTAAAAATTTCTATTAATAATCACTAAATAAAGCATCTAGCAGAGAAATCAGACAAATAAATATTTAAGTATGTATTAATATTCTTATGGAATTTTTTGATAGATAATAATTTTTAAAAAAGATAAAACAATAATTAAAATTGCAGGATAGAACCTGTTGAAAACAGGATCTATCCTATATAAAAATGTGGTTTGTAGTTAGATGTAAGTATTTGGCAAATAAGATTATAGAAGATACTGAGATAATATTGAATTTAGCGGCGATAGGCGGGCATGGGAGCGGTACAGTGCTTTGATGTCTCAAACATATTTAATATAGAACATTTAAATATTTTCATACAATTTTTTTTTAACAACAGCCTTTCCTAATTATTTAAAAATATTTTTCATTTCTTTTAGTAATTTTACAAAAAAATGAAAAAAATTAAATTATTTTTCATATTAATTGTAACAATAAATATATGTCTGAGTGCACAAAAGGATAGTATTTATACAGATTTAGAACTTGCTTTTCAAAATCCACAAAATGTTAAAATATTAAAATTAAAAAATAAAAAATTATATCAATTGCCATCTGATATTGGTTTATTGGAAAATCTGGAAATTTTAAATCTTAAAAGAAATAAATTGACAAGTTTACCATCATCTATTGTAAATTGCAAAAATTTAATAAAGATAGATCTTAGTTATAATAAATTTACAACTTTCCCAATAATATTAAAAGAATTACCACGGCTGAAAGATTTAAATTTATATCATAATGAGTTAGAATACTTACCTAGTGAGATAGGTGAATTTATTAGTTTAGAGAAATTAGATTTAGGAGAAAATCATTTAACAGAATTGCCACAGCAAATAAAGGATTTAAGTAATACACTAAAGGAATTAAATTTGAGATTAAATGTTATTTCTTTAAAACATCAAAAAGAAATAAGGGAGAAGTATTTGCCAAATACGAAAATTTATTTTTCTGCTCCTTGTAATTGTGATTTATAAAATATATTATTCCACTTGTTTTTTTGTCTTTTCCAAATCATTTAAGTTGTCATCTTGAGACTGCAAAATTTTTTGTTTGTTTAGTAACTCATCATTACTTTGTTGAATATTTTGTTTATTTTCTTCAATGTCTTTAGTCATTTTTTTATTGTCTTTAGTTGATTTTTCGGTTTGTTTATTAAGTTTTTTAATTTCTCTTTCAGTTCTTTTTATTTGTTTCTTTTGCACAGAAACATCATCTGATAACTGGTTTTTATATTGTTGTTCAGCAAATTGTTTAAGGAAATTTGTAGCAGCATTATGTGCAGTAGAATTATTTTCTGGAGTCAAAAACATTCCACTTAAAGAAAAACCAACTATCATTTTAACATCATTTTTTTCTTGTAAAAAATTTGCAAATATATCCATAGAATTATCAGATATATCAGTTAAAAAAGCATTTGTAGCAATAGTTTTATAATCACCTTCTACTTTAGCTTTAGCTTTTTTCATTTCAGATTTCCAAGCCTTAGCTACTGTTTCGATATTAGTATTTGGTATAGTTACAATATAACAAGGATTTATACCATAAGCAATTCTTTCAGTAGCATTTGTAATTGTAATCTCTTGTGCATTTAATGTTAAACCACATAAGATTAATAATAAATAAATTAATTTCACTTTCATAATTATTTTTTAACAAAATTACATAAAATATTTTATATATGATTAAAATTTAATAAATTATTTAAAAAATTTTTTAAATAATAAAAATCAATTGATTATTAAAATAAAAAATTTTATTAAATTAGGCGTTTAGGTAATAAAGTTTTTGTCAACATTTTGTATTAAAAGAAAACCTTTACAATAATTAGTAAGCTCTAGCAATACCGCTTTGGGAAATGATTTGTAATAAAACAAGCAAGCCGTGTTAGAGAAACGATTTTGTAGGGGTTTAAAATTTTAAACACATCAAATCATTTCCCCAGCGGAGACTTTTCTTTTGTTACTTTTCTTTGTGTAGTTGACAAAGAAAAGTAAATTGAGTAGAAATTTATTTTAAAATCAATTATACTAATAAGAAATATAGTTATTACCGTGAATGAACCAATAATAATTTAGTTATTATCTAAACGCCTAATTCAAAAATTTAATTTTAATTAGTGCAGTAATGCTAATATTTACTGGTTGTAAATATGAAGATGGTCCAGCAATAAGTTTTAGATCTAAATAAGAACGTCTATGCAATGAATGGAGACTTACTAGACTTTATATTAATGGCACAGAACAAACTCTGTCTTCAATAGATCAACAAACCACTTTAGAATTCAAAGATAATGGCACAGTAAATTACTCTTATGCTGTTATGGATTCTACTACTATTGTAATCAATGGTAGTGGTACATGGGAATTTAATGATGACCAAACCAAGGTTATAACAAAAATCACTTATACTATAGGTGGTACAGAAACAGACACATTTAAAATACTTCGATTAAAAGAAAAAGAATTGTGCTTAAGAATAATCAAGGTGGAGATGTCGTAGAAACTCATTATGAGCCTAAATAAACGTTTATAAAACTAGAAAAAATAAAGAGGGGGCAACTTTAGTTGCCCCTCTTTATTTTATTATAATCTACAATTCTAAATTATAAATTTGCAAAAATTGTTTTTCATTCAAAGAGCCATTCGTGAGACTCGAACTCACGACCTGCTCATTACGAGTGAGCTGCTCTACCTGCTGAGCTAGAATGGCAAATCGGGATGACTGGACTCGAACCAGCGACTCCTTCGTCCCGAACGAAGTGCGCTACCAACTGCGCTACATCCCGTCAATTATTTTGCAAAATTAATATTTTATTACAAAATTTTTCTTTTAATATTCATCTGATTCTATATTGATATTTTCATAAACTTTTTTAAGGAATCTATCTTTGGTAGTTGTCGTAGCTATATAATATGTATATCCTTTTTCTTTACCACTAGACTTTAAAGTTCTAGATTTAGAGTCTGTATTTATGATAAGTTCATTAAATTCCTTTCTAGATGATAATCCTTGCATTAGTCCATTGCTGTATGTGAAAAAATACCAAACATTAGGAAAAGGTTGTAAATAAATAGTCAGTCTATCTCCACTGCGTCTAAGTGATAGCTCAATGATGCCATTTACATATTTATATACTTGGGTTCCATTAGCTATAGAAATGCCAATTCTACCTTCAGAAATATATGTTTTAGTCTCTGGAATATATTTAAAAGTCAAATCATTAAAAACAAAAGTATGAGCTAACTCTTTGGGAAATCTTCGAATATTACCATAAAGATTTAAATCATTAATAACATTCATAGCAGTAGCACTATCTAGAGATTCTTCTAAGAAAGACAAAAACAACTCATCTTGAATATTTAGGTTTTCATATTCTGATGCTAAAATATCATTAGCTAACATCTCAAGTGCTTTTTCATTAAAATAGAAATCTAAAATTGAATTAGCAGTGATAGTGGTGGAAAGGTCAGATTTTTTATAATCTACTCTCCCATAGAAATCCATATTTACTCTTCCTAGATTAGATCCTAAACTTAATTTTCCTTCTCCTACAGCATCACAAGTTTTTGTATTTAAGCTCAGATAATTACCTTTTTTAGTAATACCATCAAGTTTTTCTTTAGACGCTATTTGATATTCTGCAGACACTTCATCATATCGTAAAAATCCATTAGATGACACCAATTCTACATCTCCGCCATATAATTTTTTTGTTAAAAAAGCTGGATAAACACCTGCTACTCCTTGACTAGAAAAATATAATCCAGCAAAGATAATATCACCATTTATATTTTTGGGTTGTGGAGGAATAGGAATCAGTATATTATTAGGATTAATGATATCATTGATTTTTATCCATTGTTTGGGCAGAGTATCACAAGTATGTGATATTTTCGCTCCGCCATTAAAAGTTAAAAATTCTTGTGGAGCCGATAAATATACATTGCCAGCAAATAAAAAATAAGGACTAAGTGTGAAATTAATACTATCAGAAATTTTGCCCGTAGCAGTAGTTTGCAAATTATTATTTACTGTGATTTTATCAAAATTGATTATTTGAGAATTTTTATTTTGATCTATATATTCATATTGGCCTTTACCAGAATAACTTTTTTTACCATAAATCCAAATATTACAATTGTGCAAAATATGATATTTAGTATCTAGATTAGCTAAAACAGTAGAATTTTCTAATGGTTGCATAACAGCACCCGTTGAAATATTGACAACTCTATCTTTTGGGAAAATAGCTGCATCTGCCACTTTTATGAAAGGAACCTCATATGCTATTATTAGTTTATTTTTAATATTGTATTTAGCTTTGCCAGCAATAAATGTGAGAGAATCCTGTGCTGGATGAGTAGAAACAAATCTAGAACCACTAAGATCCATATCTACCAAATCTCTTATTGACGTGTGAGTGTAATCTATTTCATCATAATGAGTTGTATAGAAATCTATTTCTTCTTTGTCCATATACCAATCAAATTTTTCCATATAACAGATATATTCATTAGCAGGAAAACGTATCATGGAACTATCACCAGCTGTCTCGAAAGTTCCTTTTCTTTGATCAAAGTCCACGTGTCCTTTATAGATTTTAGTTTCTAAAGCTAACTCATTGAGATCAAAAGTTTTTAATACGAAATCACAAGTGTCTGTATCAAAAACTCTATTTTTCATGACAAAACGTTTACTGGTCATTATAGCATTCAGAAATTCTATCTTACCATTTGCTAAAAGGCTTGAAGGACTATAATCTAAAATACCATTGAAAACAATTTTTTCTTTATATGCAATAGCTGGTTTATCTTGAGTATAAATAGCCATATAATCATTTTTGGGATACCAAGAAATTTTAGCATTTTCAATACTTACAGGTGGATATTGCACTCCAGTAGTACGTTCCGCTATTATATAGCTATCTGCTATTCCTATTGTAGAATCAGGGAAAAATAAGAAATCTTTACTATTAGCTGTTGAAGTAATATATTTCAATGTTCCATCACCACGAAGTCCTTGATTAGACATAGTAATTTTATTAGTAAAGTTGCCTTTACCACCATATGCTGGTAATCCATTAGAAGGTGTTTGGTGAGAAATACCTAAAGAATAATCCTCCATAATTACCAATGGTTCATAAATATCTGGGAATATACCACCAGATGATAAATAACCATCAAACCTAAGAGAATCTGTTTCGAATTTATCTAAATTTTTCAAAGTATATGGATTAATATGATAAAAGAAATTATCTCTGATATATACATCTTGGTAAACACAGGATTTATCATAGTAAACATAAGATATTTTTTTACTATTAAAAATCGAATATTCTGGCATGTAAATTTTGCCACTTTTATTACTAGGATGATCTATTAATAGCTCACCACTCATATCTTCTATCACATTTCTAACTCTTATCAAAGGATATTCACCATATTTATCTGGTATCCTACTTCTCACATAGAAATTCATAGAATCTACATATGGCATGTTAATTTTAAACTGATCATAAGAAAAATAATATTCTCTACCATAATAATTAAATCTGCCTGCATTAATTAACCCATCAAAAATAAAATCTCTATTTTTTTTAACTATAATTTTTTGCTCTTTAGGATAGACAACCACATTCTGCGAATCACTTAAAAAAACTCTTGATATACCTTCTAATTTCAAATCATAATTGATCAAGCTTAGTTTAGCATTATCTAATGATTCTACTACAGAGTTAAATTGAATAACATCAAAATCCTTCTTCCCTGCATTAGCTTCTATATAATTAAAAACTTTATCTTTCACATATATCATATCAGTATTAGGATTATAATCTAAAAAACCTTGTAAAGCGAGTGATATTATTTGTTGCCTAATTATACGAGTATCTATTACTCTAAATTTAGCGAAATCTAAAACAGAAAAATATCTTTTACCAGTTTTATCTGTAAAATCTTTAATATATTGAAGTGGATTTTTCTCGTCAATACCTTGCAATTTCAAATATTTATTTTTAGAAAAATAATTACTAGATTCGAAAAGAGCATTGCTATGAGAGCTACCTTTTAGCATAGTCATGCGAATCTCTGGAGCACCAATCGTCCAATATAAAGCCTCAAAATACATTTCTAGCTTATGATAAGTATCATAAAATGGCATAGAATGTAGTCTCTCATTATCTCTGATAAAACTAATTTCTTTTGTTGAATCTTGATATTTAAAAACTAAAGATAAATGATAAATAGAGTCTTCATTAATATATAAAACCACCGAAGCATCTTGACTTTCTATACTATTTTTTCTAATAGAAAAACTCGTTGATTGAGATTTTATGAAAAGATTATTGTTATAAAATAAATTAATAGTAGCTAAATTGATACTATCGCCCGAACCTATTATACTAGCACCTTTTACAGAAAAGCCACCTTCATAATCTATATTTTTAAAAATGTTTTTTATATAAAAATTTGATTGATAAGAATAAAATTGTGGATATATGGCTTGCTCACCAGTTTTGTCTGCAAAAATTCTTTCTAAAATATAGCCTGTAACTGGTTGGTCACCAAAATAGTCTTTGTGATAAAAATTCACTGTATCTGCTCTATAATCTCTTGATTTCAACGATATAGAATAATTAGAAAGTAAAGCATATACTTTATCAGGGTCTAATAAAGCTCTCTCCCAAGTTATTTTACCTCCCTTACCGACCCATTTATTACTACTCATATAATAAATGCCATTAGTTTGATATATTACGGAGCTATCTCCATATGCATAGCATACCAGACTAGTATTGGGGAAAATTATTTTTGGCTCATTGTCATATTCAAATTTGAAATTATTAGAAGTACTTATCCATGTAGTAGTAGGCGATGAGTATAGAATATTATTTAAAAATAAACTATCACTTTGATTTAAAAATTGAATAATCTTTTGCCCTCGCTCTTTTGTTATTATATTATCATATGTTTTTGCCCAATCAGTAAAATCACTTTGCCATTTACCACTTTTTTGTATATTTACTAATGAATGTATAAATGCTAAAAAATAATTAGTACCTAAACGTTTTTTTAACATCTGATTAGATAAATTAATTATTGATTTTTTCTCTAAATCAGTTATAGAACCCCAGAAACTACTAAAGTCTCCAAGTAAAAAAACATCAATATTTTTCATATCACTTTTACTCAGATTCCTATCTGAGCTGAAAAGTTTTTGCAAAGTAGATATATATTCTGCTGGGTTTTCTCCAAATGTTGTCACTTGACCATCCAAATAAATAAAACTAAAAAAACTAATAAAAATTAAAAATGCTTTTTTCATAATGTTTAAAAATATATTTTATCAATTATCAAATTAATAAGCAAAAATACTAAAAAGTAAAAACTTTTAAAAAAAAAATAAAAATATAGTGAAAGAATTAATTGTATTATGTAATTAATGATTGGTATTACTTACAAACAATATGTTTATTTTTTATTTTTGATTTTATACTCACAATTAAAATTTAATAATAAAGCAAAAATAAAAATTATGGTTACTGCCAATATGATAAAAATAAATTTCCAATTGAGAGAACTAATAATATTAAGATCATAATCTGCTCCCACTATATATGGATGATGTGCATCTGTGATATAATAATGAAATGCTGAAAAGAAACTACCATATTCATCAGTATATTTCAAAAACATTACTGGTCTTTCTGGAGATAAATTTTTAATTTTAGACGGATAATAATAATAAGGAGATAAATATTTTGAAATCATATTATTCAAAATATCAATACGATTATAAGAGGATATCACAAATAAAAAAGAATCTTTCTGTGGTATGATCACATATAAATATTCGAAATTGTTATTATCAGCAGTATTATTTAAAATATTTCGTAAACTGTCATAATATAAAATTGGAAAATTCTTTTTATTATAAGCACTATCTATTAAAGCCTCTGGTACTATTTCATTAACATAATGTGTAGCATGTAGTAATTGTTTTTTTAAATTATTTTTTTGGCTAAACCAAAATAAAATTAAGGTAAAAATTATTAGTAAATAAGATATAAGTAGAACAAAATAATATTTTTTTCGCATTAATTAGGTTTTTTATAAAACAAAATTATACAATAATTTTGAATAAGCAATATTTTTCATTAAAATAATTTTAAAAAGCAAAGATAAATTAAAAATTTACAAATATGAAATAAAATATTTATCTTAATTTTGTAAAAAATATATTAAAATCATGAATGATTCTAGAGAATTACCACGTATCACCACGTATGTACTGAAAGAGATGAAAATGAAAGGTGAAAAAATCAGTATGCTTACAGCATATGATTATAGTTTTGCAAAGATTTTAGATAAAGTAGGCGTAGACATTATACTAGTAGGTGACTCTGCAGCAAATGTAATGGCAGGATACTCGACTACCTTGCCTATAACTTTAGATCAGATGATATACCATGGGGTGTCAGTAGTACGTGGAGTTAAACGTTCTTTAGTAGTAGTAGATATGCCATTTGGTAGTTATCAGGGCAATTCTAAACAAGCTTTAGAATCAGCTATTAGAATAATGAAAGAAACTGGTGCGCAAGCTGTAAAACTAGAAGGTGGTAGAGAAATATTAGAGGCTATAGATCGTATATTATCAGCAGGTATACCAGTAATGGGACATCTAGGTCTCACTCCACAAAGCATAAATAAATTTGGTACTTATACTGTGAGAGCTACTCATAAAGAAGAAGCAGAAAAACTAAGAGAAGATGCTATGCTACTAGAAAGAGCTGGCTGTTTTGCTATAGTTTTAGAAAAAATTCCTGCATTATTAGCTAAAGAAGTGGCTGAATCTAGTCGTATTCCTATCATCGGCATTGGTGCTGGTAAATGGGTAGATGGACAAGTATTAGTACTCCATGATATGCTCGGAATTAATCAAGATTTCTCACCACGTTTTCTACGTAGATATCACAATCTAGAAGCTGAAATATTAAAAGCAGTAAATCAATATATTGATGACGTGAAAAATAAAGATTTCCCTAATGAACATGAGCAATATTGATGGTTGGATAGTCCCTATTCCTATATTATATGAGGATAATCATCTCATTGCAGTTCATAAACCATGCGGACTTTTGATACAAGGTGATAAAACTGGTGATATTACTTTAATAGATCTTATTAAAGGTCATTTAAAAGAAAAATATCAAAAGCCAGGTAATGTTTTTTTAGGATTAATACATAGAATAGATAGACCAGCAGCAGGTGTAGTCGTATTCGCCAAAACATCTAAAGCTCTTGCTAGAATGAATCAACTTTTTCATGATAGAAAAGTACGCAAAATTTATTTAGCTATTGTAGAGCACAGACCTCCCATTAATGAAGGTTTAATAACTCATTATCTTAAAAAAAATGAAAAAAATAATAAAGCATACATATCAGAGATAGAAAAAAAAGATTATCAGAAAGCAGAATTGTATTTAAGCTTTATCACATCATCAGATAAATTTCATTTACTTGGTATCGAGTTACATACTGGGCGCCATCATCAGATAAGAGCTCAATTATCACATTTAGGTAGTCCTATCAGAGGTGATCTGAAATATGGAGCACATAGATCACTACCTAATGGGGGAATAGACTTATTATCATATCATTTAGAGTTTCCTCACCCCGTAACAGGAGAAATGATTTCTATTACTACTGATGTTACAGAAAATAATCCTTGGCAATTTTTCAATATACCTGCTCAAAAATGGTTAGAAAAGTATATTAAATAATTATTTAGAAAAATTTTTATTGATTAAAAATTTCTTGATAAACATCATGGAAAATATAAAAACCAGGATGATCTATAATCCAATTAGCAGCTGTCAATGCACCTATGGCAAGTGTTTTTCTCGAAAAATTCTTATGTTCTATGGTTATTTGATCAAATAAACTTGTAAATATAACGCTATGCGTACCTACTTCTTCACCTTGCCTGATAGATTTAATATTTAAATAATCTTCTTCTTTATCGTCTAGACTCCAATTTTTGAAATTATAATGTTTCATAACTATTTGAGCTGCTTGTATGGCTGTACCACTAGGTTTATCCAATTTATGTATATGGTGGATTTCTTCTAATCTCACTTTATAATCTTCATAAGTTTTCATTTTTTCTGATATATAATCGACAAAATCAAACCACAAATTGACACCTAGATTAAAATTACTGCCCCAAAGTACGCTGCCATTATTTTGTAAGGTATATTCTTTTATTTCTTCTAATTCATTGTCCCAGCCTGTAGTGCCAGAGACAACAGGTATACGCATATCTACACATGTTTTAATGTTATTTACTACAGCATTTGCATTAGTAAATTCTATAGCTACATCTGGTTTATGCTTTTTTATTTCATCTATTAAATTATTATTTTGGTCTATAATACTTATTATTTGGTAATTAAAATCTTGGGCAGTGCTTTCAATTTCTTTACCCATTTTACCATAACCTATGATAGCTATTTTTATCATTATTACTATTTTTAAAATTATATTTTAAAGAAATAGTGGGCACAAGAGTACTAGTATTATTAGCTGATATCATTGATAAATCAGTATCAATACTAAACCCAAATAAATGAGCGTCTACTACTGCATCTAGTATATTTAACAAGTAAACTCCTACAAAAACTATTGCACTGATTTCTAGATTGCGCCTATAATAATCTTTGTAATACGTCAGTTGATCTAAGCTATATAAATCTATGTATGGATCAATTGTTGTAGGATCATCATCTAATCTCATATCTATTGCGTCTCTATAATCGATAAATTTTTTATGATTAGATACAAACATATAAGCAGAACCGCCTAATCCAGCATAAATAATAGGTATTTTCCAATATTTACGATTGTAACCTTGTCCTAGTCCTGGTAATAGTGAGGAATATATTGCTGCTCTTTGAGGACTGTGGATTGAATCTTTTTTATCTAATTGATAATTATTCAAAAAAAAATAAGTATCTAAATTAGCAGAAATAAGATTTTGAGAGTTAATAGAGCTTAAATTAAATAAAAAAGAAAATAATATAAGAAATAGGAATCTATTCATTTATAAAATTCTTAAAAAAATTCTCTATTTCTTCATCATTATCAAATTTTAATTGCACAATGACTTTGCCATTAGAATTAACTTTAGATTTAGCTTCTATGTTAAATTTTTCTTTAAGATTATGTAAAATTTTTTCAGTTTTTTCTGAAACAATATTTTTATTAGAATGTTTAGCAGTAGATTTATTTTTGAGATTAGCCACTAGATCTTCTACTTTGCGAACAGAGAGACCTTCGTCAATAGTTTTTTTAAAGATGTTCATCAGGGCTTCATCATCATCGATAGAAGCTAATGCACGAGCATGTCCCATAGTGATTTTTTCATAGCGAATAGCAGCTTGTATAGCTGGAGGTAAATTGAGTATACGTAAATAATTAGAAATGGTAGCTCTATTTTTACCTACACGAGAGCTTAGTTCCTCTTGAGTGAGATTAAACTCTTCGAGTAATTTTTGGTAAGAATTAGCAATTTCTATTGCATTTAAATCTTGTCTTTGTATATTTTCTACAAGAGCTAATTCTAGAAGTGTGTCGTCATCAGCATCTTTGACAAAAGCAGGTATTTCATCGAGATTAGCTAATTTAGCTGCTCTCAGACGTCTTTCACCAGAAATTAATTGATATCTATTTTCACCAATTTTTCTAACAGTTATAGGTTGAATGATACCCAAATGTTTAATAGATTCAGCTAAATCATATAAAGCATCTTCATCGAAATCTGTACGCGGTTGAAAAGGGTTACTTTCTATTTGATCTATAGGTATCAGAGGAAAAGCAGATGAGGAGAAATAATCATTATCTATATCTCCCAATATAGCTTCTAATCCTCTTCCCAAAGCTGGTCTTTTACTTGTTGACATTTAAATTTTCTTTCTTTGATTTATTTAAAATTTCTTTAGCAAGGGCGATATAACTTTGAGCGCCTTTACCAGTAGTATCGAAAGTAATTATAGTTTCTCCATAAGAAGGAGCCTCACCAATGCGAGTATTTCTAGGAATTATTGTATCAAAAACTATATCTTTGAAATGATGTCTAACCTCATCAACTACTTGATTAGACAAGCGTAACCTTCTATCATACATAGTAAGTAAAATACCTTCGATATCTAAATCTTGATTTAGTCTATTTTGAACTATTCTAATAGTATTCAATAATTTTCCTAATCCTTCGAGGGCAAAATATTCACATTGTACAGGTATAATTACAGAATCAGCTGCTGTAAGGGCATTCACAGTAATGATGCCAAGAGATGGAGAGCAATCGATGAGTATAATATCGTAATCATTTTTTAGTGAGTCTACAACTATTTTCATCTTTTTTTCTCTATCTTCCATATTAATTAACTCTATCTCGGCACCTACAAGGTTAATATGAGCTGGTAGTAGAAATAGATTAGGAGTATTTGTCTCTACAATAGTTTCATGAGGATCAATATTATTAATGATGCACTCATAAATACTTTTGTTAATAGATTTAGGATCTATACCTAATCCAGAAGTAGAATTAGCTTGTGGGTCAGCGTCGATGATTAAAGTTCTGAAATCTAAAGCTGCAAAAGCACCTCCTAGATTAAGAGCAGTAGTAGTTTTTCCCACACCTCCTTTTTGATTTGCTATTGCTATAACTTTGCCCATATAATTAGAAAATTATATCTTCGTCGTCGTGATTATCAGAAAATTTATTTGGATTTTCTTTGTCAAATTTACGATTTTCTAAAATTTCTTCCTTACCTTCCTCAGGATCTATACCAGTTTCGATAAATTCTATTGCATAGCGTAACCCTCGAGCAAACTTATCCATATCCTCTTTATATAAAAATATTTTAGTTTTTTTATAACCAAATTGCCCTGTAGATTCATCTAATTCTTTTCTACTCTCGGTAATAGTGATATATCTATCACCAGAGTTGCTCTCTTTAACATCAAAAAAGTAGGTGCGTCTACCTGCTTTTACTGATTTCGAATACACTTCTTCTTTTTCTCTTTTCATTATCCGTCTTTATTTTTTGGGTTTTATAAAATTTATGGCAAAAGTAATAAAAAATTTTTTATCGTACAATAATGAATAATTTTGAATAAATTTCTATATAATTTACTTTTCTTTGTCAACTACACAAAGAAAAGTAACAAAAGAAAAGTCTCCGAATGGAAAAGATTTGATGGGTTTAAAATTTTAAACTCCTACAAAATCGTTTCTCTCAAACACGGCTTGTTTGTTTTATGCAAATCATTTCCCAATGCAGATTTTACTAAGCGTTTTTTTAAATAAGTTTAATCTAATATATGAATTATATTACTTCGCTTTGAAATATGTGTATCTAGCGAAATAATAATTTGTATTAATATAATTTATCTTAAAATTCATAAAATATATTCTTAAATTTTTATTTTTAGTTTGCATTTTTTAATTTTACATTACCCATAATTCTTTAATTATTTTTATATTTATTTAAAATGTATTAATTCTAGTTTCAATGTAATACAGTTTATTTTTATAAAATATTAATTCTATTACTCCATATTGAGTCTCAAAAGGGACAACTATCAAATCTTTCTTTAAATCATCAGGATAATAAATTGAAAAATAGCGTGGTAATACATACATATTATTATATGAATCAGGAAAAAATTTTTTTATAAATGATAATCTAGTTTTATTATTTAAATTAATACTATCATTAGCAACTAATATAATATCTTTATTTTTATAAAAAAAAATAGAGTTTAAAAATAATTTATTATTTACCTCAATATAATAATAATTATCCCATTTGTAATGTGTAGAATTGCTTTTTATAACACTATCATTTATATGTAAAAATAATGTCTTATTATATCTTATCTTTTTAGGTTCTCCAAATAATTTATAGATTTCTTCTTTAGTAGATATAAATGGAATCTCTTTAGTATTATTTATAATCAAAGTATCGCATTTATTATCGGCACTAAATTCAATATCATTATTATTACAGCTAAATAGTGTTGTAATAATTAATAAAATAATAATTATTTTATTAATTATAATTTTCATATTTTTCAGAATATTTTTCATTTATTCTTATAAATAATCTTGGTGCTCCATGGCTACCTGCTGGATCAAAATATCTCGCCCCGAAATGCTTATGGCTGGTCTCGTTGTCTAGTTCCTTGGCAGTGTGCATAAAAATATTTTTGTTAGGTGAAATTAATTAATATTTTTGAATAAATTTTTATTTAATTTACTTTTCTTTGTCAGCCACAAAAAGAAAAGTAACAAAAGAAAAGTCTCCGCTGGGGAAATGATTTGATAAAACTATGCAATCACCTCTGTGGGTTTACAAACTCGCAAGCTTTAGCTTGCTCAAACAGTGTAAACCCTTCTTCCCATCCCTGCTTGCTTGTTTTATTGCAAATCATTTCCCAATGCGGATTTGACACATCTAAAGATGTGTTTCAAGCATACTAATAGTTTTGTTGAGAAACAAATAGCTAGCAGTAGAGGAGGTATTGCAAATTCTGTTAAATATTTCCACCCTCTAACAACATAACGCCCCAGAAAATTTTATAACACAAATTTTAAATTTTGTAATGAGTAAATTTTATTTTATAACGCATAAATTTTTAAAACGAAAAAAGGTGTCTTACATGGTTTTATATCAAAGTACCGTAAATGTTAAGATTCGTAATTGTTCCACCTCCGCTTCACTTTAAAACATAATCCTTAGTAAAATGAATTTTTAAATGCTTTTTCCCCTTCAAGTTACCTTAAAGAAACAAAAAAACTAGAGTTTTGATTGCTCTCGTTTTTTGGGGGATTAGTTAACTTAATGTTTAAGCATAGGATTTATTACTCATATGGTTGATTATAATAAAATCAAACATCCTATTTGGCAAATTACTAACAATAATATCAGTAGTAGAAATTTGATTTTTTTACTCCTAAATGCAAGAAATGATAATAGAATTGAAAGTATAATCATAATAGAATTGAAAAAGATAAAAGTAAAATTACTGCTATATGACCAACCTCCATTTTCTATCATTGCTTCTGAACCAAGATGATATGAGTTAGAATCTTTCAAAAATTCATATAATTCAGAAGCACATATAAGTAACAATAAAATATCAACCACAATTATTACTGTCTTAAGTATTTTTATAACTGTTTTCATAATTGCTAATACTTTACGTTTAGTTTAATCGGTTTTCCATAAGACTTTAGCCAATTGTGTAAACTATAATTTTTACCTGTTAAGTCTATACATCCTGCTGAACCAAGTGTTGTGCCTCCGTGGATAGAAAAATTACCCCTTCCAAAAGTATTTGTTCCTTTCATTGGAGTTAGCCATGTTCTAGTTGTAGCTTCCCATGATAATCCTGGCATATATATACCATAAGTTGCATCTGTAACTTTTAACGATTTTAAATCAAAATTTAATTCTACGTTTTGACCAGGCAAAGCACTTTTATTTCTTACTTGAATTTTGTTTACATTTTCAATATTATTTGCCTTAACTATATCACTAATCGTTAATTTTACGCCAAATTTTTCATTGATTTGTTTAGTTATTTTGGTTAAATTATCTACTTTTTCAATAGTACCTGTTTCTATATCAAATAATCCCGTTGAATCAATTCTAATCAATGTATTCCACTGACAATATGCATTCGGACTTATCCATCTCTTTTCATCGCTCATCGGATCCACACTCAGCCACCCACTCAGCTCACTATCATAATATCTAGCTCCGAAATATGTTTGGCTGGTCTCGTTGTCTAGCTCCTTGGTGGGGTACATAAAATAATATTTTTGTTAGGTAAAATTAATGAATATTTTGAATATATTTTTATATAATTTACTTTTCTTTGTCAACCACACAAAGAAAAGTAACAAAAGAAAAGTCTCCGCTGGGGAAATGATTTGATAAAACTACGCAATCACCTCTGGGGGTTTACAAACTCGCAAGCTTTAGCTTGCTCAAACAGTGTAAACCCTTCTGCCCATCGCTGCTTGCTTGTTTTATTGCAAATCATTTCCCAATGCGGATTAAACACATCTAAAGATGTGTTTAAAGTAAACTAGTAGTTTTGCATAGAGACGAATGGCTCGCCATAGGGGAGGTATTGGAGGTACTGCACTACTGAAAGTATGATTAGCCTTTCTTTTATCTCGCTTATTTCCATTTTGCAATTTTTTTTGAAAAACTTTACTGTAATCAAATTTGGCTTAAATATTACAAGATTTGATTATAACAGAAAACAATACTTGTTTTATTTTCAATAATCAATGCTTAATAAGACGTTTTGTGTTGCTTTTTGTGGTATTTTTGATGTCTCTAAATGCAATAAATATGATAATCTTCGGTAATGCCAATTGACAAAAAACAGAACTCTTTAACGTGATTGATGCATATATAAGGGATTTTAAAGATAAACAGGCATATTAGTAAAAAGACAAGTCATTGACATAGCTTTTTATTTGCATAGAATATCTTTTGTTAAGACATTCTTTTGTCTAAATATATAATAAATATATTCCCAATCTAAATATTGAATCTGAATAAGTTTATTATCTACAAAAGATAAAACAATAGTACCCGAACAATCTAAATAATTAATACGACTATATCCAGCGTTATTAATTAATGATGTAGCTTCTATTAAAGCAATTTTAAAATCCCCTTTTTGTTTTAAAAGATTAGGATCGGAAAGTATTTGTAATTCCGTTACTACATCTTTCACTTCAAAACCAACTGAAACTGCTCCATTTAATTTCAATAAAGTATCAGAAGTTGAAAAATAATTTGTCCTTAACTGATCTATATTTTTTAAACCTTTTCTTCTTAGTTCAGAAGTAGGTACAATAATCGAATCCGTTAGATTATAAAACCCTGTTAAAAAAGGAGCATCGGAGTACTCTATCTTAGTAAATCGAAAATGATTTGAACTATCACAATCTGATAAATTGAGATATTTTGGCGTTAATTTTCTCCAATAAGTATCAGATAAAAAATTAATTTTTTCTTTTCTATTTAAAAAGACATAGTAATAATTTCCCGACTTAAAGATTAGCAACACTCTCTCATCAACTAAATGCTTTAAATGATTAGTATCTAAAGTTGATGGAAATATTTGTTCACCAATTAAAATTAAAACAGTATTATCATACTCTATTATAAGTTTGTCTTTCCCATTAGAATTAGAGATTTTTTTTTCTTGAGTACTATAGCCTTTTAAGATAGCAATAAGCAAAATTGCAATTAAAAGTGACTTTTTAGGTTTCATATTATTCATTTTTTAAAAATTCTATAGAACCTGTAATTAATATTTTACCACTATCATCATAACCTCTAATCCACATATTTATACCTTTAAATTGTGAAAAATCCTCGTATTCATATTTATCCAAAAATTCCTTTTCTCTTCTTTTAAGTGTGTAATAAGTTTCTATCCTAATTAATAAAATAGCTTCTAATAAAATGCCTATTAATAAAAAACATATTATAAATAAATTTTTTAATATTCGCATAATATTTTTGTTAGGTAAAATTAATGAATATTTTTTGAATAAGTTTTTATATAATTTACTTTTCTTTGTCAACCACACAAAGAAAAGTAACAAAAAAACGAGAGCTTTGATTGCTCCCGTTTTATTTTTTTGGATTAGTTGATTTATTGTTTAACTATTGGATCCAGTACATTATTACTCTTTAAAGCTGTTGGTCAATTGCATAAAGTTTTCTATTCTGAACATCTAAAATAAAAAGCTCTACATTCTGTGGATGTTCTTTATCTGGCCTATAATAAAATGAATAATACACACCTTCTTTTTCTATCAATCTCTTGATTTCATTAAGTTTAACTGTTAGCTTTTTGCTAGAACCGGAATAATTTAAACACATAATAAAAACATTACTATATGAACTGTCAATAGGAAAGGTACTCCAATTATATTTATGCCATTCTTTACCTTCCTCTTGTTTATCAGGAAGATTTTTTACTGGGTTGTTTTTAAAAGCCTGAATTGCCTTTTCTGACAAGGTATAAATTTCTAATATATAACCATCTCCTTGAAATCCTCCCCACTCATTAAAATTTTGGATATTTTTTAATTCTTTTTTCTCTACACCAAGTATTTGGGATAAATCCTTTTTAAAATATGAAAGATTGCAACTACTCAAAAAGAGAAAAAGAAAAACACTAAATATTATTCTATAATGCATAATTTATTATTTAACTTTTCCTATTCCATAATTAAAAATATTATAGCTAGTTCCTTTACCTGCTATTTGTTTAGCAATCCAAGTAGCAATATTTCTTGGTATGTTTTTCACACATTTTTTATTGTCAAAGTCATATCTAGCTAAAAATCCGCCTGTTTCACCAAGCTTAATATCATAATATCTCGCTACGAAATACGTGTAGCTGGTCTCGTTGTCTAGCTCCTTGGCGGTGTTCATAAAAATATTTTTATTAGGTAAAATTAATGAATATTTTTGAATATTTTAAAAATTTTATTTGTTGTTATTTATAGACACTTCATTAATTGTCCATAATATGTGTTTTATAGCAAATAATTTATTGATAATATGTTTGCATTATTTAATGATTATTCTTTAGGAAATTGAGATTATTAGCAAATTGTGTATTTTAGGTGATTACAAAAGTTTAAATTTTTATATAGCAGTATAATTTTAGTAATTTTGTAAAAAATAAATTTATATGCTTTTAGGTAAAAAAATTATCGAGTGTGTACCCAATTTCAGTGAAGGGAGAGATATGAATATTATCAATCAAATCACAGCAGAAATTAAAAATACTGATGGTGTGAAACTTTTAGATGTAGATCCAGGAGCTACTACTAATAGGACTGTAGTTACTTTTGCTGGCGAACCAGATGCTGTCGTCGAAGCTGCTTTTAAAGCAGTGAAAAAAGCTACTGAACTTATAGATATGTCTAAACATAAAGGTGCTCATCCTCGCTTTGGTGCTACCGATGTTTGCCCATTAGTGCCAGTGGCTAATATTACTATGCAAGAGGTTATAGAATATGCTAATAAATTAGGCAAAAGAATAGGGGATGAGCTTGGCATACCTGTTTATTTATATGAATTTGCTGCTAAAAGCGATGATAGACGTAATCTAGCTAATGTGAGAGCAGGCGAATATGAAGGTCTCGAAAAAAAATTAAAAGATCCTTTATGGCAACCTGATTTTGGTCCAGCAAAGTTTTTACCTAAAACGGGGGCTATAGCTGTAGGTGCTCGTAATTTCCTAGTAGCTATTAATTATAATCTTAACACCACTTCTGTGCGTAGAGCTAATGCTATTGCTTTTGATGTTCGAGAAAAAGGGAGACCTATGCGCAAAGGTAATCCTATAACTGGTGAGATAGTTAAAGATGAAAATGGTAACACTATTTATATTCCAGGAACGCTAAAGGCTACTAAAGCTATTGGTTGGTTTATCGAGGAATATGGTATAGCTCAAGTATCAATGAATATTACTGACATTTCTGTTACTCCTGTTCATATAGCTTTTGATGAGGTTAGCGAAAAAGCTAGACTTCGTGGCATCAGAGTAACAGGAGCTGAGATTGTAGGTCTCATTCCTAAATCTGTTCTTATAGATGCAGGTAAATATTTTCTTAAAAAACAACAACGTTCTACTGGCGTTTCAGAAGATGAATTGATAAAAATTGCCGTCAAATCTATGGGATTAGATGATTTGAAACCTTTTGATGCTCAAAATAAAGTTATAGAATTTTTATTAGCTAAAGATGAACCTGCACCTAAATTGATAAATATGACTATGAGTGAATTTGCTGATGAGACTGCTAGCGAATCGCCTGCTCCTGGTGGTGGGTCAATATCTGCTTATGTAGGTGCTCTAGGTGCCGCTCTAGCTACTATGGTTGCCAACCTCAGTTCTCATAAACCAGGTTGGGATGATAAATGGGAAGAGTTTAGTAATTTTGCAGAGGAAGGTCAAAAAATCAAAGACGAATTAGTACAACTTTTAGAAGAAGATACTAATGCTTTTAATAAAGTAATGGACGCTTTTGGTTTACCTAAAGATACTGATGAGCAAAAAAATATTAGAAGGCAAGCCATAGAAGAAGCTACACGCTATGCTACTGAGATCCCTTATCGCACTATGAAAACTGCTACTATGGCTATTCCGTTATGTAAAAAAATGGCAGAAATAGGAAATCCTAATTCTATTTCTGATGCTGGCGTGGGTGCTATATGTTGCTTGACTGCTATTAAAGGTGCCTACCTAAATATACTTATTAATGTGGCTGGACTTAAAGATAAAAGCTGGGCAGATAATATTTTATCAGATGCATCGCAAATCATAGAAAATGCTCAAAATGAGGTTAATGCTATTTATGATTTTGTTTTAAATAAGATCAAATAAATTATTATTTTTGCAATTAAAAAAAGATTTATGAAGTTATTAGAAAATAAAACTGCTGTGATTACAGGCGCAGCTCGTGGCATAGGTAGAGCTATTGCAGAAAAATTCGCTCTTAACGGTGCTAATGTTATAATTACTGACCTTGCTATTAATGCAGATGTAGAAAATTTTATAGATGAATTACAAAAAAAATATAATGTTAAAGCTAAAGCTTATGCCTTTGATGTGAGCGATTTCAATGCTTGTCAGGATTTCACCGAGAAACTTTTAAAAGATTTCCCTTCGATTGATATTTTAGTAAATAATGCTGGCATTACTAGAGATAATCTTTTACTTCGTATGAGTGAACAAGATTGGGATATGGTCATAAAAGTGAATCTAAAATCTGTTTTTAATATGACTAAAGCACTATTACAACATTTTATGAAAAATCGCTCTGGTTCAATCATAAATATGGCAAGTGTAGTAGGTATAGGTGGTAATGCAGGACAAGCTAACTATAGTGCCTCCAAAGCTGGTATTATCGGATTTACTAAAAGTATAGCGCAAGAAGTAGGATCTCGTAATATTCGCTGCAATGCTATTGCTCCTGGTTTTATTGAAACTCCTATGACTGCTCAGCTACCTGATGATATTAGAAAAGATTGGATGAATAAAATTCCACTAAAAAGAGGCGGTACTCCAGATGATGTTGCTAATGTAGCACTATTTTTAGCTAGTGATTTAGCTAGTTATGTTAGTGGACAAGTGATAAATGTATGCGGTGGCATGCGTATGTGAGGCATTCATCTGTGATATTTTCTGTTTTATAACTATTTTATGATAAATAATAGTATATTTTTTAGTTTTTTTAGTTAATGATAAAACTGTGATAAAACTTTTTCTTATTCATTTAATTTTGTTTTAATGGCTAATCAATGAAAATCATACTACCTTATAGTCCTTGGTGGTTATTATTAATCGCTGCAATATCAGTAGGATTAGCTATGCTGCTGTATTTCAAAAATCCTTATGATATTCTATCTACTTTATGGAAAAAAATATTAATAGTTACTCGTAGCATTGCCTTTTTTTTACTATTTTTTTTACTTTTATCTCCTTTTTTTGAAAAAAATAAAAAAATAATTTATCCTCCAGAAATAATCACTCTCATTGATAACTCTCAATCTATCAAGATAGATCCTTTATATACCTCCATGGAATCTACAATAAATGAACTTCTCAATAAACATTCTAAAAATATATTTTTTGATAATTATTCTTTTTCAGATAAGATATCAAATGATTTAACATTATCTTTTGACGGGAAAGCTACTAATATATTCGATGCATTGCAATTAGCATTACGACAAGCAAACGAAAAAGAAAATATAAAAGCTATTTTACTATTTACTGATGGTATAAATACTCAAAATAATGACCCTCATTTGTTATTCAGTCAAATGAAAGTGCCAATTTATACGATAGGATTAGGAGATACTACGATACATACAGATTTGCAAGTGAGCAAAATTCAATGTAATGACAAAATTCCTATCGGGAGCACTTTCCCCATCGAGGTAGTACTGAATGCTAAACAAGCTAAAGGTAAATCATCAAAACTTCAGATTTTTTTGGATAATGAGCTAATATACAATGAAATTATTAATATAAATTATGATAATTTTTCTAAAATAATAACTATACAATCAAAAGCTAATAATGAAGGACTACATAGAATTAAAGTAATGTGGGATAGAATAGATGATGAAAAAAATATTATTAATAATACTGCGGTTAAAACAATAGAAATTATTAAACAAAAATATAAAATAGGAATTTTATCATGTTCTACTCATCCAGATATAGGTGCTATCAATAGAGCTCTTAGTGGAATATTATTAAATGAAGTGCAATTAATTAGACCTGGTAAAGATCAGATACCAAATGACTTAGATGTTTTAATAATTTATCAACTCAATAGTAATTGTCTAAGCAAGCAAAATATAGAACAGTTAAAGACATCTCCCACTCCCATATGGCTTTTCATAGGTACTCAAACTCAGATACCATTATCCACTTCATTTGTTCCATGGCTGGGCAATTTAGTTAATAGTAGCTACATAGAATCACAAGTGAAAGTGAATGAACAATTTCCATATTTTCAGTTATCTTATGATGAAATAAATTTTTTCGAAAATGCACCACCTATTATAACATTATATCCTCGAAATATTGTTAATAACAAATTTCCTATAATCTTTTATCAAAAAATTGGCAACGTTACTAGTAATAATCCAGTGATGTTTTTTTATCAATTAAATAATAAAAATATTGCAGTTTTTATAGGTGAGGGTATTTGGAGATGGCGTGTAGATGCTTTAAAAAATAATTCTAATGTTTTTGATGCATGGGTAACAAAAATTATTAATTACTTATTAAATACTAGTAATAAAGATAGATTTAGAATTATAGCAGAATCAATATACCAAAGTACTGAAGCTATTAGTCTACAAGCAGAATTATTAAACCAGAGCGGTGAACTCATTAATTCACCTGATATTGAAATTACTATTAATTCTGATAAAGGATTTTTGGGTAAATTTTACTTTTCTAGAACGGGTAATGCTTATACATTGTCTTTAGGTCAATTACCACCAGCTATATACACATACTCGGCTACAGCTTTATTAAAAGACAATCCATTGACAACTAAAGGCACCTTCACTGTTGAACAGTCTGATATTGAAATGCAAAATTTAACTGCTGATCATGATTTATTAAAAGAAATTTCTAGATTCTCAGGTGGTAGATTTTTTACTTTTACTAATTTAGATTCTTTGGATAAAATTTTACTATCAGAACAAATAAATCAAACATATTACACTATAGAAAAAACTACCATTCCTCTCATACAATCCTGGATTTATCTAATCATTATAATTGCATTATTATCATTCGAATGGTTCATCAGAAAATATATGGGTGGATATTGATAAATACTTAATTTATGATGTATTTTTGTTTAAAACATGTGAAAGTACTTTACTGCATTTTCTAAAATTTTTTTAAAAAAGTTTCATTATCATAAAATATTTATTTTATTTTTGTAAAAAAAATGAAATTAGCAGTAGTAGGAGCCACAGGACTTGTTGGTAGAGAGATTATTAAAGTATTAGAAGAAAAACAAATAGAAATATCCGAATTCTATCCAGTAGCTTCAGAACGTTCAAAAGATAAAGTTATTATTTATCGAAATAAAGAATATAAATGCATTACTCCAGATGATTTATTAACTAAAGATATAGATATTGCAATATTTTCTGCAGGTTCTAGAGTTTCAGAAATATATGCTCCATTATTAGCAGATAAAGGTATATACGTTATAGATAATAGCTCACAATGGAGAATGTATAAAAATATACCTTTGGTTGTACCAGAAATTAATCCAGAAACAATAACTAAAAATACAAAAATTATAGCTAATCCTAATTGTAGTACTATTCAAATGGTATTAGCATTGTCTAGATTACATAAAGAATATAAATTGAAAGAAATAGTGGTAGCCACATATCAAAGTGTTACAGGGTCAGGTATGAAAGGTATTTTGCAATTAGCATCAGAAAAAAAAGGTGAATTAATAAACCGTTATTATCCACATCCAATAGAACAAAATTGCCTTCCACATGCTGGCGATTTTCTCGAAAATAGATATACAACTGAAGAAATGAAACTTATAAATGAGACACATAAAATTTTTAATGATTATAGCATACATATATCACCTACAGCAGTTAGAGTACCTGTAATAGGTGGCCATAGCGAAGCTATACATGCAGTTTTTGAAAAAGACTTAGAAATTAAAAATGTTTACGACATTTTAAATGATACACCAGGAGTAAAAGTTTTAGATAAAATTGAAGAATTTGTGTATCCAATGCCGATTTATTCCAGAGGAAAAAATGAAGTATTTGTGGGCAGAATAAGAAAAGATCTTTTCGATGATAAAGCCATAAATATATGGGTAGTAGCAGATAATCTGAGAAAAGGGGCAGCTACCAATGCTGTACAAATAGCTGAATATATAATGGAGAAGATGTAAGAGGTGAAAGGAGAAGGGTAGGGGAGGAAGATGAATTAAATTTTATGTTTTTAAAAATCAAGTTTTTTATATATTAAAAATTTATATATTTGCAAAAAAATTATTGTTATGGATAAAATATTCGAAAACCCAACTAAAATATTTGCCCTTACCAAAGAAGGAACTCGCGAATTCTACGACAATCTCTATGATCAAATGGTTGAAGAGGGCAAAGATGTTGTTGATTATCAAAAGATTAAAGCAATGACTACTGGCGTACTTTGTCCAGAATGCAATAGCAGCCATGTAATTAAAAACGGTTTGCAAAGCGGAGTACAAAATTACCGTTGCAAAAACTGTGGAAGACAATTCAGAGTTACCACTGGCACTTTTATGTATGGTGTTCATGAAAAGGGCAAAATGCTCGAATATATCAAATGTATGAGTGCAGGCATGAGCTTGAGAGAGTGTGCCAGAATTGTGCATATTAGTCTCACAACGAGTTTCTTTTGGCGTCACAGAATTCTCTGTGCTTTACAATCATTTGAAGACAATGTTAATTTCTTTGGAGTAGTAGAATTAGAGGAATTACTAATGAATTACTCAGAGAAAGGCAAAAAAAGAAGAGACCAGAAAGAGTTAAAAAAATTAAAGAAAAAGAAGCCAGAGAAAGTAGCAGTATTAGCAGCCACAGATAGAAGTGGAAATATTTTGTTCAAAAAATTAGAAGATAAACGAGTTCAAGCAGAGCACGTGTCTGAATTCCTAAAATCACGCATATCCAAAGATTCTGTAGTATGTGGCAGCAATAAGAAAGCTTTCAAGACTGTAAATGCAGAACACATAAGACACAAAGAAATAACAAACAAAAATGAGATGAAAGGTGGTATATACAGTGTATCAACTGTTCATGAGAAGATAACAAATTTTGTAGGATGGATATATTATAAGTTTCGTGGAGTGGCGACAAAGTATTTAACAAACTACATAATGTGGTTTGTAGTGCGCGGGAAATATTTGGCTGAGAAGACAATAGAAGATACGGGAAGATTGCTAAATTTGGCGGCGTCTGATAGGCGGGCGTGGGATCGGTACAGTGATTTGATGTCTCAAACATATTTAATCTATAACATTTAAATTTTTCCTTGCCCCTTTCTTTCAATAACCTACTCTAAATTCATGATGATAATATCTCCTTATTTTATTCTCTTTTTTGGCTTTTATTATTATTGCCCCATCTGCTTCTATATCTATTATTCTCATCTCTATAATCTCTTTAGTTTTTAAAATTTCTCCTTTTTGGTCTTCATTAGTTATCACTATTTTTTTATATGTTTTATGTATTTTTTCTTTATCTTTTATTATATTTTCAGAACTTTCTACAAGTTTTTTGAATATTTTCATTAATATTTCTTTTTCGTTATAGTTTTTTTGGGTTATCAGCTTTAGAGATGTTGCGTTTGTAAGTTCTTGAGGAAATTTTTCTTGATTTATATTTATTCCAAAGCCTCCTATTATTGCGATTAGTTCTTGTCCTATGATTATGTTTTCTATTAATATACCACCTAATTTTTTATTATCTATTATTATATCATTTGGCCATTTTATTTTAATTTTATTATATTTTAGATAATTATTTAATTCATTACATATTGTTATTGCTAACCATTCACTGAATACAAATAATGGTATTTCTGATAATGAAATTGGTTGCTTCATTTTCCATAATATTGTAGCAGTGATATTTTTATTTGGTTCACTATACCATTTATTATTTCCTTGACCTCTGCCATTTGTTTGATTCCATGTATAAAAAAGTACCATTGTGTCTGGATCTACATTTTGCCAATTATTACTAGCTTCTAAATTTGTTGAATCTGTTGTATCAATTTTTTTTATTTCTATATTCATTATGATTTTATTTATTAATTTTGCAAAAATATTTTAAAATTATTTTTTGTAAAATTATTATTATAATTAGAAAAATTTAAAAGCAAAGGAGCGAATGCAAGATAAAATATTAGTGAAAGAAGAGATATCCAAAGAAAAAATTTTAAAAACATTACATTTATTAAAAGCTCAAGAAATAATTACTATTAATATGAAAACAATACCTAATACTTTTTGTGATTACTTTATTGTAGCTCATGGCACATCTTCATTACAAATCAAAAGTATTGCAGAGAATTTAGTAGATGACCTTAGAAAGCAATATTTTTATCGTCCTCATCATATTGAAGGTATGCAAAATGCGGAATGGATTTTGATAGATTATGATAATATTATTGTCCATATATTTTTAGAGAAATCACGTAGGTTTTATAATTTGGAAAATTTATGGGCAGATACGGAAATTGAAAAATATGATGAAGTTTTATAACAATATTATCAATTTTTAGTTAAAAATAAAATAAAAAAAGTGAATTATTTAAATTGATAAAAAATTATGGCAAAAAATTCAAAACCTCCTAGAAATAATAAATCATTTTACTGGGTTTATATCATTATAATTATAATTTTTGTGGTTTTATTCTTTTATACACCGCCAAGCACTCAGACAGAGGATATTAGTTGGTTTAAATTAGAAGAGTTAATTCGACAAAAAAATATTGAAAAAATTGAGGTTGTAAACAATGAATATGCAATAGTTTATCCTAAAAAGGATAATCAAGAAAAAACTGACACAAAAAACAATATTTTTTCATCACCTGTAGCTACAGAATTAATATATAAATATCCATTTATAAGTGCTGAAAATTTCGAAAAGCAACTTTATGAAACTATTTATAATTCTATTCAAAATGATACAATCGGTAAATTACCTACTGAAAAACAAAAAATTATTGAGTCATATCAATTTCCTGTTACTACTAAAAAGGTTAGAAATTACTGGGGAGATATATTTGGGTGGATTATTACTTTTGCATTAATAATACTTTTATGGTTTTTCATTGCTAGATCTTTGACTAAAAATGCTCCAGGTGGTGGGGTTTTTAATGTAGGAAAGTCTAAACCAAAGGTTGTAGACGGTGATAAAAAAATTGATGTTTCATTTAAAGATGTAGCTGGACTAGATGAGGCTAAGGTAGAAGTGCAAGAAATTATTGAATTTCTAAAAAATCCATCTAAATATACTAAACTTGGTGGCAAAATACCAAAAGGTGTTTTACTCGTTGGACCTCCAGGAACTGGTAAAACTTTATTAGCTAGAGCTGTTGCTGGTGAGGCTGGCGTGCCATTTCTTTCTATGAGTGGTAGTGAATTTGTTGAAATGTTTGTAGGTGTAGGTGCTGCAAGAGTAAGAGATCTTTTCGAACAAGCTAAAGCTAAAGCTCCTTGTATCATTTTTATTGATGAAATAGATGCTATTGGTAGAGCTAGAGGCAAAACTTTAATAACTAGTGCTAATGATGAACGTGAAAGTACTCTTAATCAATTATTAGCTGAAATGGATGGATTTAGTGCTAATGTTGGAATCATTGTTATGGCAGCTACGAATAGAGCTGATGTACTCGATAAAGCTCTTTTGCGTGCAGGACGTTTTGATAGAACTATTTATGTAGATTTACCCGAATTAAAGGAAAGAGAAGAAATTTTTAAAGTTCATTTAAGACCTCTTAAATTATCTGATGATGTTGACACTAAAATATTGGCTCGTCAGACACCTGGTTTCTCTGGCGCTGATATAGCTAATGTATGCAATGAGGCAGCTCTAATAGCGGCACGTAAAAATAAAAATGCTGTAGATATGTCTGATTTCAATGATGCTATAGATCGCATTATTGGTGGTTTAGAAAAACGAAATAAAATTATTACTCCTGAAGAAAAGAAAATTATTGCTTTTCATGAATCTGGACATGCTACTGTGAGCTGGTTCCTACAATATGCTCATCCTCTAGTGAAAGTTTCTGTAGTTCCTCGTGGCAAAGCTCTTGGTGCTGCTTGGTATTTACCTACTGAAAGGAATATTATTACTAAAGAACAATTACTCCACGAAATGGCTTCTGCTCTCGGTGGTAGAGTTTCTGAACAAATATTCTTTGGTGATGTGAGTAGTGGTGCTATGAATGATTTAGAAATAGTTACTAAACAAGCTTATGCTGCTGTTACTTACTATGGATTTTCTGAAGAAATAGGAACTATTAGTTTCTATAATTCTCAACCTGATGAATTCTTAGGTTATCAAAAACCTTATAGTGAAAAAACTGCTGAAAAAATTGATGAAGAAGCTAAAAAAATTATAAATGAAGCTTATAAATTAGCTTTTGATATTATTTCTAATCATAAAGACCAACTTAGCAAGATTGCTCACCAATTGCTTAAAAAAGAAGTTATTTTTAGAGAAGATGTAGAAGCTATATTAGGACAACGCCCTTGGCCAGATCCTGATAGTGAAATATTCATAGAACCAGAAAATAACAATAATGGACAAAATGCTAATGAATCTGATAGTAATAATCATACTAATGATAATTTAAATAATAATGAAATTCAAAATACCTAATTACTAAAAAAATAATCTTTCATGGCAGAGGAGGTTAATAAAAATAAAAAATTTTCGGATCTTCCTAAAAGATCTCTGTCTGCCATTATTTATGGTGCTTTATGGCTTGCTGCAATTTATTTTGGCGGTTGGGTACTCGCTATTATTGCTTATTTGTTCTTCTATATTGCTGCTTTTGAGCTAATAAAATTGATAAATACTGATTCTAAAGAAAAAAAATTATTTACTATCACTACAGCTATTACAGGCATTTTATTGATAATGTTTCAATTATTAATTTATTTTAAATTTAATGATTTCTCATTTTTTAATATTGCAGTTAATAATTTTGCTACTATAAGTTTTTTTATTGTGCTTCTAATTGTACCATTTTTCGTATTTTTACTATTAGAAACAATTTATTTATTATTTTATTCTAAAATATCAATAAATAATTTTTTTAAATTTTTATCTTTTTTATTTTTTTGGATAATAATTCCAATAATATCTGTACAATTTTTAAATACTTTTAATTATTTATTAGTTACAGTTGTAGGTATTTGGGTTTTCGACACAATGGCATATGTGATGGGAGTTTTATTGGGTAGGCACCCTCTAGCAAAAGATATTTCTCCTAAAAAAACTAGTGAAGGAGTCATTTACGGAGCAATATTGACCTATATAATATTTTTTCTATATTTTAGTTTTATTGAGAAACGTACAGATTTGTATTGGATAGTGGCTATAATTCCATTTTTAGCTACTATTGGTGATTTATTGGAGTCTAAGCTAAAACGTGAAATCGGAGTTAAAGATAGTGGAAATATTCTACCAGGGCATGGTGGTATGCTCGATAGGCTAGATAGCATTTTATTTACTGTCCCTTTTGTAGCATTTTTGAATTTGTTAATCATTTTATTTTAGTAATTTATGAGTAAAGGCATTCATCCAAGCGGTTATAGCAACATTGCAGTGAGCATTCTTATTTTTTCTTTATTAGCTACTGGATTGGCCCTGCTACCTATATATCTTTTTATCAAAATATTAGCAATTATTTGTGCAATAATATTAATTTTATGGGTAGTACTATTTTTTAGAAAGCCCAAAAAAATAGTAGAAGCTCCTATAGATGATACGATTTATTCTCCAGCTTTTGGTGAAGTGGTAGTGATAGAAAAAATATTTGAAGACAAATATTTCAATGAAGAACGAATACAGTTATCTATTTTTATGAGTATGTCTAGCATACATTTAAATTTCATGCCGTGTAATGGGAAATTATTAAAAAAAGAACATCAAAAAGGGCATAACTATCATGCTCGTAAAGCTAAAGCTTCTATGTTAAATGAAATGTCTACATTGATAATTCAATCAAATACTGGCAAACAATTATTAATGAGACAAATCGCAGGAGCTATGGCTCGTAGAGTTGTAACTTTTATTAATGAAAATGAATATGCTAAAGCGGGAGATACTATTGGCGTAATTCGTTTTGGTAGTAGAGTAGATCTATTATTGCCTATAGATACTGAACTATATGTTAAACTAGGGGATAAGGTAAAAGGTGGGTGGACACAATTAGGAAAATTGAAATATTGATTTTTACTATTATTTTTGTAAAAAAATAGTCTTATTATGCTAATACATACTCTTAAAAACTTTTTAAGTGATTTTTTTATCCATTATAGCATCGATCCTGATGAACTTAAGATCTCTTCTACCGAGCCACCTCATACAGGTGATTTTACATTTTATCTTTTCCCTTTATTAAAAAAAACTAAACTGAATCCAGAAGAGCTTTCTAAATCAATTACTCAGATCCTTTATGATAAAGATATCATTAAAAATCATGAAATAATCAAAGGATTTCTCAATGTTAGTTTATCTGATAATTTTTTAATAAATTATTTTCTGAATAATAAACAACAAATACTTAATTTCCCTAAAATTGGTAAAAATAAAACTATAATTATAGAGTTTTGCTCACCTAATACTAATAAGCCCTTACATCTTGGTCATCTACGCAATATTTTTCTTGGAACAGCTATTAGTAATATTTTGCAAGAGCTAGGCTACAATGTTATCCGAGCTAATCTGATAAACAATAGAGGCATACATATTTGTAAAAGTATGTTAGCTTATCAGAAATGGTTTAGCAACGAAACCCCTGAAAATACTCACACAAAAGGAGATCATTTGGTAGGTAAATATTATGTTGCTTTCGATGTAGAACTTAAAAAGCAAACTGAGCTATTAATAGCTCAGGGAATGAACAAAGATGATGCTATAAAAAATGCTCCTATTATGCAAGAAGCTTATGAATTGCTGAGAAGATGGGAAGCTGCAGATCCAGATGTTCTAAAACTATGGGAAAAACTTAATAATTGGGTATTAGATGGATTTAATCAAACCTTAACAAGATTAAATGTACATTTTGATCTAGTAGATCAGGAAAGTCAAATTTATCAATATGGCAAACAAATTATTTTATCTGCTTTACAGGAAAAATTAGTTCATAAAGATGAGTCTGGTGCTATATATATTGATCTGACTAATGAAGGATTAGATAAAAAAATTCTTTTACGCAATGATGGAACGTCAATGTATATTACTCAGGATATCGGACTTGCTATTCATCGTTATCAGAAATTTTCTCCTGATGAAATGATATATGTGGTAGGTAATGAACAGGATTATCATTTCAAAGTACTCAAAGCTATTTTAAAAAAACTAAATTATAACTGGTCAGACATTATTTATCATTTCAGTTATGGCATGGTAGAACTTCCAGAGGGTAAGATGAAATCCCGCGAAGGGACAGTAGTAGATGCTGATGATTTATTAGATGAATTAAAATATTTAGCTAAACAAACAGCTTCTGAATCGGGCAAATTGACTAATCTATCTAATGATGAATTAGAGCATATTTGTGAACAAATAGGACAAGGGGCTATTAGATATTTTATTCTCAAAGTTGATAGCAAAAAAAATATTTTATATGATCCTAAAGCTTCTTTAGATTTTAATGGTAATACAGGTCCTTTTATTCAATATACTTTTGCACGTATTAATTCTTTATTATCTAAAAAAGGTATTTCTATAGATAATGCTGCTGAGCTTTCATATAAAAATAATGATATTAATGATTTTGAAAGGAAATTAATTTTTGAGTTATTAAATTACAATGATGTAATAATTGATGCAGCCAATAATAAAAAGCCTGAGCTTATTGCAAATTATGTATATAGATTAGCAGATAAATATAATAGTTTTTATCAAAATATACCTGTTTTAACTGAATCTGACAAAGATATTCAAAATATGAGATTAAGTTTATCTGCTTATACTGCAAAAGTTATTAAGCATGCATTAAATTTACTTGGTATAGAAACACCAGAAAAAATGTAATAAATCATTGTTTAATAATAATTATTAAAAATGAGGGGCAATTTGTTAATTGCCCTTCACAAAAATTAAATGTAAATCAATTCTTATAGAATTTTATTTTATGAAATAGCATAACTTTTTTCTCGGTGAGGTAGAGCTTTTAGCTCATTTGGTTGTTCTATAGCTTTCACTACAAGCTCAGCAATATCTAAAACCTCTATTCTACGATCGCTTACAAAAGTTTTTTTGCATAGAGGACATGCAGTCACTAATACATCTGGATTAAATTTATCAAAGTAAGTCATTGCATTGTGAGTAATCGCATTTTTAGCATCGCCGGTGAGATTTATACCACCTAAGCCAGCACCACAACAAAGAGCTTGGTCTTTATCTTTACTTTTTTGTAAAGGAATTCTATGAGAATAATGTTCTATTACATCTCTTGGCTCTTGATAAATATTCATTCCTCTGCCGAGTTCACACGGATCATGATAAATAGCTGTAATATTTAATTTACTCTCTGGCAATTTTTTTTGATCTATTAATTCTTTTATATAATTAGCATGGAATTTTATATTTATATCTGGTAAAATGTAATCTTCTTTAAAAACTTTGTAGCAATAAGGGCAAGAAAGTATAAGATTTTTTGCACCAGATTCTTTTATTAATTCTGTGTTTTTTTCTATTAATTGTGCAGCAGAATCATATTGTCCCGCTAGCATTAATGGTCTACCGCAGCATATAGATTTGTCTTCATCCATGAACCACACTTTTTCGCCTACATAATCAAAAATTTTGGCCATAGATTTTTTAGTACCTAGCGTGAGATGTGTCATACACCCTGCGAAATAAATAGTATCGGCACTTTGCTGTTCTGGCTTTTGAGTATAAGAATATGAGAAAGTTAATGGTTTACTAGCTTTTATACGTAAAGCTGTTCGAAGGTCATTCAAATTTAGATGTACTGGGCACTCTACTTGGCATCTACCACATATCAGACAACCAAATAGTGGTTTCTCTGCGTCCTCTTTATTTCTAATAAATTGCAAAAAGTACACAGATTGCACATCAGAAATGCCAGCGTCATACAATTGACAGGCATCTAAACATACTCCACATCTAGAGCAAGAATACAATTGTATCTGAGCATAGCTTTCCCACGTTTTTTTGGTTTTGATACCTGCATTACGAAGGAATATATAAAAAATCTCTGTAGGGATGTGCATATACCTAGAAAAAGGAAGTGCTATAAAAAAGAAACATAAAGCAAATGAATATAACCACCAACTACCTTGATATATAGCTGGAGAATTAGCAATATTACCTAGCCATGCTCCAGTTGTATTTGTCAAAAAACTACCATTTTGATATACTGCTGCGCTACAGCTCTCTGCGAATAATCTAAGTGGAAAAATAGCCCATAATGAATATAAAGCTACTTTGTCGAGAGGTTTCAGTTTAGTAGTGTGTTTCATTCCAAAGATTTTTTTGTAAAATCTTTTTGTTATTGCTAAAGCTACACCTACTAAAATAAATAGTAGTAAGAAATCCATTACAGCAGCAAATATTTTAGCAATAGTTGTAGCATGGACAGGTTCGAAATATCTAAAAAAGATAGCATAATAAAATGGGAAATTTAATCCACCTTTAGCTACTACGACTTCTAGATGTCCTATTACTATTAAAAGAAACCAACCAAACGCTAAACTCATATGCATATAACCTAAGACAGGATTTTTCTTGAATATACTAGCGTGTAGTAAGCCATCATTTATAGAATCATATATAGCTTTCCATACTTTTTTTGTTCCCCAGAATTTTCTAAATCTTACTTTGTCATATTTAGATAATTTAGTGTACCATCTCACATATATATATATGAGAGATGCGAATAAGAAAATCATTCCTATTAAGAATGGATATTGAAAATATGTTTTCATAAGCTTGACATTTTATATTTTAAAATATTTTTTTTGATGCTCATTACTACATTGCGTAGTTGAATATCTCGGGGACATACAAGTGTACATTTACCACAAAGCATGCATTTTTCTAATTCTTTTTCTAGACTTTCTATTTCTCCTCTTCGCAGAAGTAGGCTGATACGTCTGACATTGAAAGTAGTGTGATTACCAGCGCTACAACTTGCTGTGCAGCAACCACAACTGATGCACCATTGAAATGAAGTCTCCTCTTGTAAAACTTTATTTAGTAAATCTAAATCTAATATATCATAATTTATGTGTAAGTGCTTAACTTTTATGAAATCTAAATCACCCATAATTAACTATTATTTTAATTTATTTTTTTTGTAAAATTCTAATATCATTTAAATTAATTAGCATTAATGAAAGAAAGTACAGAGAGAGCTGTTCCTCTGGCATGGTCTAAAGTTTCACCTACAGACATTGGACCAATGGCTGTGCCAGCAAGGAATATTCCATCTTTTGAAGTTAAATTTCTCAAATTATGAGGATTAATAGGATTGAAAAAGCCATGCTCATTCACTTCTAATCCATTATGATATTTAAATTGTTTAGAAAAATCAGAAGCTTCCATACCTACCATTAATACTATCATATCAGCACTCATTTGTAGTGGTTTACCTATGAGAGTATCCTCAACTTTTATTAGTATCCTTTTATCAAGCATTTCGCTAGCTTCAGAAAGTCTACCACGAACAAATTGAATATTATAATCTCTCTGAGCACTTAGATATAAATCCTCAAAAAGTAGTCCATACATACGTAGATCTATGTAAAAGCAAAAAATTTCTACAGAAGGCAAAAGCTTTTTAGTTTCTATAGCTTGCTTGATAGCAGTTACACAGCATAGACGAGAGCAATAAGTGTTACCTACTTTAGCATCTCGTGAGCCTACACAATGAATAAAACCAATTCGTTCTGGTATTTTGCCACTAGGCGTTTTAATTTCTTTATTTTTAAACATTTGCTCTAATTGCACTGAAGTAATAACATTCTCATAGATACCATAACCAAATTCTTCTTTTAATCTAGCATCAAAAGTATTGTAACCTGTAGCTATAACAATCGCATCTGCGGGAACAGAAATACCATCTTTGGTTAAAATATTATAAGTTTTTTTAGAAAAATCTATTTTGGCTACTTCCGTATTTAAAAGTAGTTGCAAATTGGGGTCAGTTATTAGATAATGATAAGAATTTAATAATTCCTCAGCATTATAAAAATCTGGGAATAGGTATGCATAATTTTTAATATTTCCACCGATTTTAGAGCTTTGTTCTATTAAAGTAACTGGGATATTGGCTTCTAGCAATTGTTTAGACACTTCTAAACCTGCAACACCACCGCCAATGACTGCTATTTTTTTCATAATATTTAATTTTTTACATTTGAGGTTGTAATTGCATACTTTCTGCACGCATAGCAATGAATTGTTCTTTATCGAAATCAATACCTAATTTTTCTAATAAAGGTAAAACATTAGTTTGATGCATAAAAAGACCTATCTCTATTGGGTCATAGCCTAATAATAAAGCAGCAATTTCTTCATACGTTAAAACAGGAATGCCATTATCATCTTCAGAATATGTTTTGCCCGTAGTTTCTTGTATTACATATTGCCAGCGGTCCATAAACATATTGCAACCAGGACAATTAGTAATAATAAAATCAGGATGATATGGTTCCATACTTTCAAATTTTGTTTGTGAATGAGTGAGAGAATAACCACGAGATTCTTTAATAAAATATTGTCTAAAGCCAAAACCACAGCAATGTCTTCTCTCTGGATAATCTATTATTTCACCACCCCAGGCTTTTACCATTTCAGATAATACTTTAGGAAACTCTGCACCACCTATACCATGTTGTGGAAAAATCTTAGAATAATGACAACCAACATGGTCTACAACTTTTAATGGTTCACCCGTATATTGATTAATAAGTCTGTATTTTAATTGATTTGCTATTTCATTTCTGTATAAATAAATAATATCACTAGCATGTGCGATAGCTTTAGGTGGTTCAAAAGTTCTACCAGTAGTTTTATAAAGATTTTCTCGAGTTTTTTCTAAAGTTTCTGGGAATTCGTGCCACATTTCCAGCGCTTCTGTCATCACACCAAAAGTAGTTACACAAGATGATACGAAATTAGAATAACCAGATTCATTCATTAGAGAAAAATGTCTAGCTACCATAGTGTGAACAGTCTCTAATGGAATGATATCACTGTGATAACCTATGCCAGTACATGTGGTTAGATTAGGATCATCTTTGTAATTAATATTCAAATTATTTTTAAGAATTTTTAAGAACATTTGCTCTGCACCAGGGAAAAAAGTTTGTCTGATACAGCTACGAAAATAGAAATAATCATTTTTAGGAATATCTTTTACATATTCTCGCCAATAAATTCTTTTTTTAGGTTCATTGTTTGCTTCCATATATTTTATTATTTTTTATTATTAATTGAAGTTTCTTTAACTGAATTTTCTATTGTTTCCCATAAATCTAATGCACCAGTACCCTTTAGAATGGAATGTATTTCATTCACAGCATCGTCAGAAATTTTTCTCATTGGGCCAGCACCTTCTTTGTCAATATTTGCATTTACAAGAGAATAAGCTTTTTCTCGATTATTAAAAATCCATTCCCATACTGGACCTTGTTCAGGATGTGCTTCTTTGGTTAATTTAGATGGATGAACACAATAACCCAAATCATAAATATTTTGTCCAATAGATTGTTTTATTAGCACTTGATTTCTTCCCATTTTACTTTTAGCAAAAAGACCAGTTTTCTGAGACCAATATCTAAGAGCACTGACTACTACTCCTGGAGCATTTTTTCTAGGACAACGTGCTTTACATGACATACATTGCCCACAATACCAAATGTAATCTGATGACATTAACTCCTCTAAAGCTACAGGATCATGTGATAACACTACACGCTCTATATATCGAGGTTCATAATCATAATAATCAGCAGCTGGGCAAAGTGCTGTACATACACCACAATTAATGCAAGCATTTAGATTTTCTACAATTCGTGGATCTGAATAAATTTCTTCTATTGGTATCATTATTTTGATAATTTTAAATTTTGTTATTGCAAAAAAAATAATAATATGTACTATTTTGCCAAAAATGTAAAATATCACTTTTAAAAGTTTAGATAAAAATTAAATAAATGTATCTATGAATATTGCAATATATAATTTTATTATTTTTTAAAACACTATCGATAATGCTGTACATTAAAAAAAAACCATATAAATTCTGAATTTATATGGTTTTTTATTAACAAACAAATAAAAATATAATTAATGTAATTGTTTAGTACCTATGAGAGATAGAAATTCAGCACGAGTTTCTTCTTTTCTGAATGCACCAGTGAAATCAGATGTTACCATTTCTGAGTTTTGTTTTTGTACACCTCGCATCATCATACATAAGTGATGTGCTTCTATTACTACAGCTACTCCAAGAGGATGTAATACATTTTGTATGCAATCTTTGATTTGAGAGGTCAATCTTTCTTGCACTTGCAATCTGCGCGCATACACATCTACAACTCTTGCTATTTTACTCAAGCCTACAATGTTACCATTAGGTATGTAAGCTATATGTGCTTTACCAAAAAATGGTAACATATGATGTTCACACATCGAATATATTTCTATATCTTTCACTATTATCATTTCTCGATAATCTTCTTTAAACATAGCAGAACGTAATATTTGTTCGGGATCAGCATAGTAGCCGTGCATTAGAAATTGCATAGATTTAGCGACTCTGATAGGTGTTTTTTCTAGTCCTTCTCGATCAGGATTATCACCTATTAGTTTTAGTATTTCATAATAATGTTCTGCTAATTTATTTATTGTGTCTTCGTCGTAGTAATCTATTCTGGCATAGCCATCATTAGGCTCGAAATCATCGAGCATATTTTCATATTTAATATTTAAACTCATAGTAAATTATTGTTTTTCAACACATTGCTCCTCACAGCGCATGCAAGCAGAAATTTTTTTTCCTGTTTTAGGGTTTACCACAGAGCATTTTTTTTCGAATTTTCCATCTTTTTTAAAAATCATTTTTATTCCAATGCCTGCAACAGCCAATATCATTAATGAGAAAACAATTATTAAAGTAGTTAAAAACATTTGTTTTAAAAAATTTATTCTATTTGTCCAACTTTGACGGCTATTTCAGCTAATCTATTTGAATAGCCAAATTCATTATCATACCAAGCGACTATCCTAGCAAATCTTTTTTCAGTAACAAAAGTGAGCTCAGCATCTACTATAGAAGAATGTGTATTCCCTACAACATCATGACTTACTATAGGATCTTCGCAATATTGTAAAATACCTTTTAGGCTACCTTCAGCATATTTTTTTATAGTAGCATTGATCTGTTCTGCAGTAGTATCTTTTTGCAAGAAAACATATAAATCAACAACAGATCCATCTGGCACTGGAACTCTCATAGAGCTTCCATTCAATTTGCCAGCAAGCTCTGGCATTACTAGTCCAATAGCTTTAGCAGCACCTGTAGATGTAGGAATAATAGATAAACCTGCTGCGCGTGCTCTACGTAAATCCTTATGTGGAGAGTCTAAAATTATTTGATCGTTAGTATATGCATGAATAGTATTCATAAAACCATATTCTATACCAAAATTCTCATGTAAAACTTTAACGACTGGAGCTAAGCAGTTTGTAGTACAAGAAGCATTTGAAATCAAAATATGATCTTTAGTCAATTTGTCATCATTTACACCTATAGCTACAGTGATATCTACATCAGTTCCTTTACTAGCTGGAGCACTTATGATAACTTTTTTGGCACCTGCTTGGATATGTTTCATTAATCCTTCTCTATCTCTAAATTTACCTGTGCATTCTAATACTATATCTATACCTAATTCTTTCCATGGTAGTACAGTGGGATCTTTCTCAGCAAAGATTTTATATTCTCTGTTATTTACAACGATACCTTGCTCTTTAGCTTCTACACTGCCATCAAAAACTCCAAATACAGAATCATATTTTAATAAATGTGCTAATGTAGCTGGAGCAGTTAGATCATTTATTGCTACAATCTCTACATCATTTCTGTGTTCTAATACTTTAAATACGTTTCTGCCTATTCTACCGAAACCATTAATTGCGATTTTTACAGTTTTCATAACTCTTTTTTTGCAAAATTAATAAAAAATTATTAGTCTGACAAACTAATTTATATCATTCTTTACTGAATATATTTGGGCTAAAATTAAAAAATTAATTATTTTTGTAAAAACATCTTTTTATGTCTAAAAGCTATGAAAGCATAAATCAGCAACAGATAGAACAATTTATCTTATTTTGTCAAGATTACTGTAACCTTATAGAATCTGCTGAGGAATATGATTTTGAAAATATTGTAAATTTTTTACTAGTGGCTCTGCCAATGCTATATTTCTACGGTACAATAATTAATTTAATAGATGATGCAGATATCGAATATGCTGAGAGGACGGTCAATGAAGAAACCTACACTATAATTTACAATAGATTAAATGAGATTTTTTCTAAATATTTTGATTTTCAAATAACTGATGATGATTATTTGTGGATAAATGATATTTCTATTCCTGAGTTTCTAAGTGATATATATCAAGATCTAAAAGATGTTGTTGTTTTATATAATAAAAATAAATTAGAAACTCAAAAAGCTGCAATTTATTTAGCTAAATATTGGTTTATCGATAGATGGGGTAAAGAAAGTCTCAAAGTGCTTTTAGCTTTACATAGTTACAATTATAGATACGAAGATGGAACTGATAATAATTTTTATAATAGCGATGATATTTATAATTTGTGATTTTTTAATAAAAAAATAATAAATTTGCATTATAAAAAAAATAAGAAAGATGAAAAAGTTTTTTGTACTATCAATCCTTAGCTTTTTATTAATGATAAATGTAGCTTTATCACAAAAAAATCCGGGTTACAAAATTCAAGTTACAATTCCACAGTTAGCAGATACTAATGTTTATCTAGGATATTACTATGGTAAATGGCAATATGTAAAAGACACTATTAAGTTAGATAAGGCTGGCAAAGGGATATTTCAATCTAAAGATACTGTAGGTAGTGGAATGTATTTACTCATAACACCATCCAAGAAATATTTAGAATTCATACTAAATGATAATGAAAGAATTTTTAGCATAGAAACTGATACTACCGATTTACTGGGCAAAGCTAAAGTGAAAGGCTCTTTAGAAAATGAATTATTTTTTAGGGTTAATAATGAAATTGCTAAGCCATCAAAAGAAATATATTCTTTACAGCAAAAAGTAAAAGAATTTAAGCAAAAAAACTTGTCAGATTCAGTAGAATTCTATAATTCTAGGATCAAATTACTCATAGATAGTATAAACAATATGAAGATAAAATATATGGAGCAATATCCTACAACTCTTTTAGCTAGGATGTTTAAAGCTACTAAAGATCCAGAAGTACCAGATCAATTACCTTTAAAACCAGATGGTAGTGTCGATAGTTCCTACCAATATTATTATTTTAAAGATCATTATTGGGATAATATAAATATCGCTGACGAGGCACTGCTGCGTACTCCTATTTATCATAATAAGTTAGAAACATATTTTAATAATATTATTGTCCAGCATCCAGATACAATTATCAAAGAAGCTGATAAAATATTAGAAAAAGCTGCTGCAAATAAAGAAACATTTAAATATGTTCTATGGTGGTTAACTTATAATTATGAAACTAGTAAAGTTATGGGCTTTGACAAAATATTTGTTTATTTAGCAGACAATTACTATAAAACTGGTAAAGCTTATTGGCTATCAGAATCTTCTACACAAAAAATTATAGAGAGAGCAGATGCTATACGACCTAATTTATTGGGTAATATTGCGCCTAATCTGATTTTATTAGATACTGCTAAAAATTTAAATTCATTACATAATATAAATGCTAAATATACAATATTATATTTTTGGGATCCCAGCTGTGGACATTGTAAAAAGGAAACACCAAAATTAGTAGAGTTTTACAAACAGTATAAAGATTCATTTAATTTAAAGGTATTTGCTGTATGCACTGATAGTAGCTTTATAGAGATGAAAAAAGTAATTAATAATATGCAAATGCAAGATTTTATAAATGTAAATGGCATTTATACTGCATCAGGCGATTTTAGAAAATATTATGATATATATTCTACACCAGTGATGTATGTTTTAGATCAATATAAAAGGATAATAGGTAAAAGGTTGATAGCAGATCAATTATATGATTTTTTAAAAAATTATGAAAAGCATCCGCTTTTTCCTGAACCTCCCGAACAATCAAAAGAACCATATATTCCATTTATGCCAGGTGGTAGCTTTAATGAATAAAAAAATTTTTGTTAAAATTTTGCTCCAGAAACTTTATCATGCAAAAAGTATTATAATCAGCCACTAAATTTATTATTTTAAATTTGTATTTTTGCAATTTAAATTAAAAAATTGTTTTTCATTATGGATTTCATTGCTGAGTTAGAGTGGAGAGGTATGATTTATGAAATGATACCTGAGGTTAAAAATTATTTATCTACTTCTGGAGCCGCAGCATATGTAGGTATAGATCCTACTGCAGATTCTTTGCATATCGGTCATTTAGTATCAATAATGCTTTTGCGACATTTTCAGAGAGCTGGTCATAGACCTATATTAGTCCTAGGTGGTGCTACTGGCATGATAGGAGATCCTTCTGGCAAAAGTGAAGAAAGAAATTTATTGTCAGAGGAGATAATACGCAAAAATCAAGAAGGCATAAAAAAACAAGTATCACGACTTTTAGATTTTAATGATAAACAAAATGGAGCTTTATTATTAAATAATTATGATTGGATGAAAGATTATCGTTTTCTAGATTTCATCAGAAATGTAGGCAAACATATAACTGTAAACTACATGATGGCTAAAGAAAATGTGAAACGACGCATCAGCGGTGAAGTAGGAGAGGGTCTATCTTTTGCAGAATTTTCATATCAATTAGTACAAGCTAATGATTTTTTGCATTTATATAAAAATTTTAATTGCAAGCTACAAATGGGTGGTAGCGATCAATGGGGGAATATAACTACTGGTATAGAGCTCATCAGAAGGGCTACAGGTG
>Ga0209537_1000424_pt1 | contig 51322 bp, 50 predicted proteins | sample BioPla4DNA1_FD_187698 | JGI IMG/M metagenome (GOLD analysis project Ga0209537, IMG submission 187698) | Biogas fermentation microbial communities from Germany - Plant 4 DNA1 (SPAdes) (version 2) | ecosystem: Engineered > Bioreactor > Anaerobic > Digestate | place: Bielefeld, North... | reverse complement strand
CTACAGACCATAGAAGAGCTATGCTTAGAAATCTAGTTACTAGCTTTTTAAAGCACGGCAAAATAGAAACAACAGTTACTAGAGCTAAAGAAACTAGAGCTCTTGCTGAAAAAATGATCACTCTTGCAAAAAGAGGAGATTTACATGCAAGAAGACAAGTGCTTTCTTTTGTTACAGAGAAGGATGTTGTTGATAACTTATTTGACAATATAGCTCCTAAGTATGCTGAAAGAAAAGGCGGATATACTAGAATGTATAAAGTCGGACCAAGAAGAGGAGACGCAGCAGAAGTTGTAATCCTTGAGTTGGTATAAATGTTTGAAGGGGATTAAGTATATGTCTGACTTAGTCCCCCTTTTATTACAATAAAATGTTTTCCTATTTATTCCTAAGTTCATAAAAAGATTAGTTGTGGAATGTAAATATTCAATATAGAAAGAAAAATCTATATTAAATTATATGTATTGAAGATTATATGTAGTATATATAAGGTATTAGTCCTTAATATAAATTAGATTCAGATACACAATAAGTCTAATTTATATTGGGGATTACATGTAATCCTTAGATGAAAATCAGTCAAACTTATATTGGCTGTTACATTGATTAAAAGGGGTTAGATTTATGCCAGATAATATGATAAGTTGTGAAAATGTAGTATTTAAGTATCAATCTCAGGATGGCCAGACAGATAAGATAGCAGTAGATGGCGTTGATCTAGAGGTAAAAAAGGGTGAGTTTTTAGTTATTTTGGGTCATAACGGATCTGGAAAGTCTACAATCGCTAAACACATGAACGCTTTATTGCTTCCTAGTGAAGGTAAAGTTTATGTTGATGGTATGGATACATCCCAAGAAGATTTGCTTTGGAAGATAAGAAGTAAAGCGGGTATGGTTTTTCAAAATCCAGATAATCAACTAGTGGCAACTATAGTTGAAGAAGATGTAGCTTTTGGACCTGAAAACTTAGGAATACCAAGTGATGAGATTAGACGTAGAGTTGACGAATCTTTAAAGACCGTCAATATGTATGATTATAGAAAACACGCCCCTCACTTATTATCCGGTGGTCAAAAGCAAAGAGTTGCTATTGCAGGTATATTGGCTATGAGGCCAGATTGCATAATTTTAGATGAACCTACAGCTATGTTAGATCCATCTGGTAGAAAGGAAGTAATTAATACTATAAAGGAGCTTAATAAAAATTTTGGAATTACTATTATTCTTATCACTCATTATATGGAAGAGGCTGTGGAGGCTGACAGAATTATAGTAATGGATGAAGGTAAAGTAAAAATGGAAGGAACACCTAAAGAGATCTTTAGTAAAGTACCAGAGATGAAAAGTATAGGTTTGGATGTGCCACAGGTTACAGAAATAGCCTATGAACTAAATAAGAAGGGTATTAATATTAGCACAGATATTTTAACAATTAGTGAGATGGTGAATGCGTTATGTCAATTAAAATAGAGAATTTAACACATATATATATGCAAGGAACCCCCTTTGAAAAGAAGGCATTGGATAATGTGACTGTAGAAATAAAGGATGGAGAGTTTGTAGCATTGATTGGACATACAGGTTCTGGTAAGTCTACCTTTGTTCAACACTTAAATGGTCTATTAAAGCCTAGCAGCGGTAAAATTATAGTTAATGATACATGTATTACTGATAGTAAAGTAAAGCTAAGTGAAATTAGAAAGAAAGTTGGACTTGTATTTCAATATCCAGAATATCAATTGTTTGAGGAAACCATTGAAAAGGATATAAGCTTTGGACCACGTAATCTAGGTCTATCGGAAGAAGAGATTAATTCTAGAGTAAAAAGGGCCATGGAAATAGTAGGCTTAAACTACGAGAAGTATAAGGATAAGTCTCCCTTTGAACTTAGTGGAGGGCAAAAGAGAAGGGTAGCTATAGCTGGGGTTGTGGCTATGGAACCGGAGGTACTTATCTTAGATGAGCCTACTGCTGGATTGGATCCTAAAGGCCGAGATGAGATTTTATATCAGATTAAAAAATTGCATAGTGAATATGGTATGACAATTATTCTTGTGTCTCATAGCATGGAGGATGTAGCAAAACTGGCAGATAGAATTTTAGTTATGCATAAGGGCAAAGCCATATTAGATGGTAAGCCGGCAGAGGTATTTAAAGAAAGTGAATTGCTAGAGTCTGTAGGGTTGGCAGTGCCTCAGGTTACATATTTAGTAAAGGAACTAAGGAAAAAGGGCTTTGATCTGTCAGAGGATATTTTTACTACCAGCCAGGCTGTAGAAGCTTTACAAAGAATTTTAAAGTAGCTGGAAGAAGGTGAATAGATGATAAAGAATATAACTATAGGTCAATATGTGCCTGGAGAATCATTTGTGCACAAATTAGATCCTAGGATAAAAATTATATTATCCCTTGTATTCATAGTTAATCTTTTTATAATTGATAATTTTACAGGATACATACTTATAATTTTATTATTGGCTACTATATTAGCTATAGCAAAATTATCACCGAAATTCATATATAAGGGGTTAAAGCCAGTTTTCGTTCTTTTGATAATAACTGCAGTGCTTAATGTTTTTACCGTTAGAAATGGAAATTTGGTTTTTCAATTAGGTTTTCTGAAAGTTTATGATCAAGGTTTGATACAAGCAGCTTTCATGGCATTAAGATTAATATTTTTAATTGCAGGTACTTCTATATTAACTCTTACCACTTCTCCTATAGAGTTAACAGATGGAATAGAGAAGTTGTTAAAGCCTTTTGAAAGAATTGGGGTGCCTGCTCACGATATAGCTATGATAATGACTATAGCACTAAGATTCATACCAACTCTTATAGATGAAACTGATAAAATTATGAAGGCCCAGATGGCTAGAGGAGCAGATTTTGATTCTGGAAATATTATAGCCAAAGCAAAGAGCTTAATTCCTTTGTTAGTTCCTCTCTTTATTAGTTCTTTTAGAAGAGCTGATGAACTATCTATGGCAATGGAAGCTAGATGTTATAAAGGTGGAGAAGGCAGAACCAGAATGAAGGTCTTAAAATTAAGCTATAATGATTTTATAGCTGTACTCTTTTTTATTTTATTAATAGTAGTAACCATATTAATCAACAAGACCAATTTACCTTAAATATATGGTGATAAAATGAGGAATATAAAATTAGTTTTGGAGTATGATGGTACTGCTTATGCTGGATGGCAAAGGCAAAAAAATGCGCCTACAATTCAAGAGTCCGTGGAGAGAAGTGTTTTAAGTATAACAGGAGAAGAAATTTCTGTAACAGGTTGCAGCAGAACGGATGCAGGAGTGCATGCCAAAGAATTTGTGTGCAACTTTCATACAAATAGTATGATTGCTGAAGGTAAGTTTAGAGATGCGTTAAATGCTAAGCTTCCTGAGGACATTCGGATACATAAATCTTTAGAAGTTGAAGAGGATTTTCATTCAAGGTATGACTGTAAAGGGAAAACTTACTGTTATACTATACTAAATCAAGAAGTTAATTCTCCTATTTATAGAAATTATGTATGTCATATAAGGCAACCCTTAAATATATATGATATGAGCCTTGCAGCAAAGTATTTTGTAGGAACTCATGACTTTCAAGCCTTTAGAAAATTAGGTAGTTCTGTAAAAACAACAGTAAGAACTATAAGTCAATTAGAAGTATTAAAAGAGGGAAAATTCATAAAAATATATGGAACTGCAGATGGTTTTTTATATAACATGATGAGGATTATAGCTGGTACCTTAATTGATGTTGGTCAAGGTAAGATTTTACCTGAGCAGATACCTTTAATTTTAGATGGAAAGCCAGGAGTAAGGCCAGGAAAGGTTGCTCCAGCCCAAGGTTTATGCTTGGAAAAGGTTTATTATTAATTCATGTATTTTCTCAAAAATGCATTGACACGCCCGGCTGATTGTATTATAATGATAATGTTTGTTAATGGAAGCTAATAAGATCCACTAGCCCCGGGTCTTTTAATAGAAAAGTAATAAACACAGGTTTTATTAGGGAGGGAAAAAGATGAAATCATACATTGCAAAGCCAAATGAAGTAGAGAGAAAATGGTATGTAGTTGATGCTGCAGGAAAACCATTAGGTAGAGTTGCTAGCCAGGTTGCTACAATATTAAGAGGTAAGAATAAGCCAACATTCACACCAAATGTTGATACTGGAGATTACGTTATAGTTATTAATGCTGAAAAGGTAGTTTTAACAGGAAAGAAACTAGATCAAAAGGTTATGAGACATCACTCATTATATCCAGGTGGATTAAAAGAAACTCCTTACAGAGAAGTTTTAGCTAAAAAGCCAGAATTCGCTTTTGAAGAAGCAGTTAGAAGAATGCTTCCAAAGGGACCTCTTGGAAGAAAAATGCTTAAGAAGCTTAAGGTATACAGAGGTGCTGAACACAATAATGCAGCACAAAAACCAGAAGTACTTGAATTAAAGTACTAATGGAAGATGGAGGGAGGAAAAATCATGGCTAAAGTTCAATATAGTGCAACAGGAAGAAGAAAGAAGTCCATTGCTAGAGTAAGACTTGTTCCAGGAGAAGGAAAAGTTGTTATAAATAACAGAGATATGGATACATATTTCGGTTTAGAAACATTAAAGATAATAGTTAATCAGCCACTTGTTCTTGTTGGATTAAAGGATAAGTTTGATGTACTTGTAAATGTACACGGAGGTGGATTTACAGGTCAGGCTGGAGCTATAAGACACGGTATAGCTAGAGCTCTTGTTAAATCTGATGAAACTCTTAAGAGCACACTTAAGCAGGCTGGTTTCTTAACTAGAGATCCAAGAATGAAGGAAAGAAAGAAATACGGTCTTAAAAAGGCAAGAAGAGCTTCTCAGTTCTCAAAGAGATAATTATCAAAGAGATTACAAACCCCAAGAATTCGATATTCTTGGGGATATTTTTTATCCAATTTTACTTGATTGGTGCTTTTTTTGTTTTACCTCTTAAAATACTCTCCATTATGTTAGCTGTTTTGATTTTTGAACTTATCGACAACACCAGTATATACACTAGCCGTAATTTAGATATTCTTCAATTTATCTTGAAGTCTATTGATAGCTAGGAAAATAGCTTTCTCTTATTCTGGTGTTAATTCTGTTTCTAACCAGCATGACAATGTATAGTTGGCCATATTAAGTTCATTAGCTACTTCCCATTGATTTGTATGATGTCTTTTAAAAAAATAATGAATATAGAATTTGATCACTATAAATTCCTCTTTCTTGACAGACTTTATATGAACATATAGAATTTTTTATATTCAATTAGTTTTTGTACAATACTTATGGGATAATGATATATGTTTAATATTTTTTGAATATTAATATATTTTAAGGAGGAAATGAATAATGACTTTAGTGCAAGAAATAAAACAAATAATAGAGAAATGTTTGGATGAGGGAAAAGAAATAGCTTTATTTCCATTGGGAGATATCTGACTTCAGACTAAATTGATAATGAAAGAAATTTATGGCATAGAAACAGCATATATTTTTGATAATCATGTTTGTAGATATAATAAAGAAGTATTTCCACTATCTGAAGTTGATAATTTGAATCTAGATAATGTTGTATTCATATTTACACTAGCAAAGGATAGCGAAAATTTCCAACTATTAATGGATCAGCTGAATGAAAAAAAACTTGAATATTATGAATTGAAGTTTCCTTATTATGATACTTCTCCAAATGTAACTGGTAAAGTAGGAAGACATTCCTATGGAGATATTATTACAACATATAGCATAAACTTTTGCGAAAGTATAGGGGCATTTTGTAGCTTTGCAGAAGGAACAAGATTGGTTCAAAATCATGCTACTCAATATATGTCAACAAGTCCATTCATTTATCATGATAAGGCTGTAAACGATTATTTGCCAGATACATTTGAAGATAATAAAAATTGTGAATGGTATATCGAGGGGATTAAACCTAAGGGAATAATACCAAAGGCAAAAAAACTAAAATTGGTAACGATGTTTGGCTTGGTCGTAATGTTACTATTACAAATGGAGCAAACATAGGAAATGGAGTTATTGCTGGAGCTGGCGCTGTTATCACCAAGGATGTTCCTGACTATGCTATTGTTGTTGGAGCACCAGCAAAGATTGTACGTTACAGATATAATCCAGAACAGATTGAAGCTCTTAATAGGATATGTTGGTGGGATTGGTCAGATGAGCAAATTAGGGAACGATACGATGATTTCTTTTTACCCATAGATGATTTTATTGCTAAATATGATCCAAAATAATGGGTATAGGGTTATCATAGAATGAGAATTAGTCAGTGCACAAAGAGATAATCTTGCAAGAAAGTAAGTATAAGGAGCGCAAGTGTGGGCGCTCCTTAAAATTTTTTAGCCATTTTTCTTTATATTATTTTATTTGACATGTATAATGGTGATAAATAATTAATTATATGGGATTAACGGTAAATATTAAATTTACAATTAATAGAAGGCAACTCTCAATTAACTAATTTTACTGTTAGAGCTAAATGGACAGTGAAAATGATAAATAATTAATATTATCTATATACATAAGGAGAAATTCGTTTATGGATAAGGAATATATATTAGTTATAGATGATGATGTGGATTTTTCCATGCTAATTTGCGATATGTTAGAGGATAATGGGTATACAGTAAAGTATGCTGATAGCATGGATAAAGCTTATAGGATACTTTCAGAAAATATGGCTCAGCTTATATTATTGGATATTAATCTTCCAGATGGCACTGGTTTTGAGTTGTGCAGGGAGTTAAGAAGGGTTTCAAATGTTCCTATAATTTTTGCAAGCGCTCGAACAAGCGAGAAGGATAAGGTGGATGGACTTGATATGGGGGGAGATGATTATCTATCTAAACCCTACTCACTTAAGGAATTACTTTCACGAATTAATGCCATTATTCGGAGAACATACGGGACTAAGGAAGGCTATAACTCTATTAAAATAATTACTCCAGATAATAGTGAGGTAGTGGTTGACAAGAACTCTAGGCTTGTGAAGAAAGATGGCGTAGTTGTAGGTCTGGCACCTAAGGAATATGATTTGCTTATTTATTTGATTGAAAATAAAGGGAAGGTTCTTACTAAAGAACTAATCATAAATAAGGTATGGGGACCATATAGTGACGTTGAGCAATCCACTCTTACAGTGCATATAAGATGGCTTAGAGAAAAATTTGAAAAGGAACCCTCCAAGCCTAAATGGATAAAGACAGTTTGGGGCCTAGGATATATGATGGAGTGATAAGAGAAATGAAAAGAAATACATCAAGAAAAAATTTAATAGTACTTACAGTTGTAATGTTGTTATTTCTTTCAATTATCTTTCTTTTTTTGCTTGTAGTTAATAATAAAGTAAAAGATAAGACAGATTTAGCAAATTCAAAAGGTGAATTGATTGTGGCATTAAATGAAGTTAGAAGGCTCAATGAAACAGATTCTAGACTAGCCATGGACAAGCTTCATAAGCTGATGGAAGCAATTAAAGAAACAGATACTATACAGAATATGGATTACAGTGTTTTGATTCTTATCACCTTTATTAGTTGTGTTATTTTTGTTATAGTGGTTTTTACATGCATCTACAACCTTATATTAAAACCCTTTGATGAACTTGAAGAATATGCAGAGGAAATTGCCTCTGGAAATTTTGAAAAAGATTTTAGATATAAACGTGTAAACATGTTTGGAAGATTCACCTGGGCCTTTGACCACATGAGAACAGAAATAATCAATGCAAGGCAAAGAGAAAAAGAGGCAATAGAAAATAATAAAACTGTTATAGCAACTTTATCCCATGATATAAAGACTCCAATAGCGTCAATAAGAGGTTATGCAGAAGCTCTTATTATGAACATAGATAAGAATATAGAACGGAGAGAAAGATATGCACAAGTAATAATGAAAAAATGTGACGAGGTTGCCCAAATTACAAATGATATATTTGTACATTCCCTTCACGATCTTAATCATCTTGTGATAAAGAAAGAAAAGGTTCTTATTCATGAGCTAATTAAAAGTTGCATAGAAAATTTAGGTATGGATGATAGAGTCAAACTAGTGAGGGAACCTGATGAAGCAGAGCTACTCTATGCAGATAAAAATAGGATTGAGCAGATAATTGGAAATATAATTGCAAACTCAAAGAAGTATGCACCGAACTCAAATATTGAAATAGAAACGAGAATTATTGATAGGGAAGAAGGTATTTCATTTAATTTTAAGGTAGAAAAAGTATACGAAATTAAGATAAGAGATTATGGACCAGGGATATCTGATGAAGATATGCCTTTTGTATTTGAGAAATTTTACAGAGGAAAAAATGTGGGCAATCAGCCAGGTGCTGGTCTGGGACTTTTTATTGTAAATTATATTTGTGAACAGATGGGCGGAAAAGTCAGTTTGGAAAATGACAATGGACTTATTGTCAGGCTATATTTTCCTGTAGAATAAAAAGCAACTTCGGTTGCTTTTTTTATAAGTTAGATTTCTTAAGGATTTCATAATAATTTGTTTGATATTTTATATATGAGAGTAAATAAAAGCAGTCTAAATGAATTGAGAAAGTTGAGGAATGAACAATGAAAAATGTTATTTTAGAGGCTAATAAACTTTGCAAAAGTTTTTCAAATGAAGGTGTACAAAATCATGTTTTAAATGACTTGGACTTAAAGATTTATGAAGGGGACTTCACAGTAATCATGGGTTCTTCCGGATCAGGAAAGTCAACACTGTTATATAGTCTGTCAGGTATGGATAAGCCAACAGCAGGAAAGGTTTTATATCGTGGACAAGATATAACAAAGTACAATGAAAAGAAAATTTCGGATTTAAGAGTGTATGAGTTTGGATTTGTATTTCAGCAGGTTCATCTGGTGGGAAATCTTTCATTAGAAGAGAATATTTTAGTTCCGGGATATATGAATAATAGTATGAGTCAAAAGGAAGTTAAAGAAAGGGCAGCAATACTAATGGAAAAGATGAATATTTCTGCTGCTGCAAAACGTTTGCCTTCTCAGGTTTCTGGTGGAGAGGCGCAGAGAGCGGCAATTGCAAGAGCAGTAATCAACAAGCCAGGATTATTATTTGCAGATGAACCAACCGGTGCTTTAAACAGAAAAAACACCGAGGGGGTATTACAGCTGATGACAGAGCTTAATAGGGATGGCCAAAGTATATTAATGGTTACACACGATATTAAGGCAGCAATTTTTGCAAATAGATTAATTTATTTGGAGGATGGGAAAGTGTGTGGTGAACTTGAACTTTCTCCCTTTGATCCAGAAAAGAGAAAAAGTAGAGAAATACAGGTAAATGCATGGCTAATTTCTATGCAATGGTAGAGAAAGCAAAAAAAGAAAATCTATGAGGAGGCCAAAGGTCATTGGAGACTTGGGGATAAAGAGAGGAGGCTTATGGTGAAACATATTACTACAGTAATAAAGGGAAACATGAGAAAAAACAAAGGGGTTTACATTGGCATATTCCTATTAATGATGCTGCTTTCTATTACTTTTTTTTCTATAATAACATTTTATATTAATTCTAATAAGAGAGTTGAAAAGGTTATGGAGGCAAATGGTTTTGGAGATATGCTTGCAGCTCTTAGACCATATCTTCAACTTCAAAAATTGGGAGTTGAACCTGAAACTATAGCAAATAACATTAAATATTGTGAGGACGTCAGTGATGTGAAAATGTCTGATGTTATTTATACAATGTTAAGAGATTGTAATGGCCATTCAAGCGGAAGCAACTTATTAATACTTTCTCAAGATGATAAAAGCTTACACTATACTCAGTATGATGAAAATTGTAAGGTAATTAATAAGAAACTGGAGAAAGGTGAAGTAAGCGTACCAACTAGCTACATAGGTATGTACGACTGTAAGATTGGGGATATTATAGTGCTAGGAAATGATAATAATACTCGTGCCTATACAGTAGCATCATATTTTGAGGATCCATTTATGGGAGCTTCCGTGATAGGTATTAAGACTGTTTTGACATCAGAGGAAAGCTTTAAAGAGATGCTTGACATGGCAAACAGCTATGAAATAGAAGATAAAAATATGATTTTTCAAAGATCAAAGCTACTTAATATACAGAAAAAAGAAGGTTCTAACTTAAATTCTATAGAGTTTGAAAAAGAACTAAATTCAAAGAGTGATTTTGCAGGTTATTGTTTCATAAGTTTTTCAAAGGAACAAGCCCATGAATACATGATGATGATTTCAAATATATTTTCAGCCATATTGATTCTTTTTGTAATAATTTTTCTTGTAGCTACATTTATTGTGCTAGGTCATAATATAAAAAGTGGAATTGAGTTTGATTATAAAAATATTGGGATTTTAAAAGCAGTAGGAATGACCAATAGAGATTTGCGCACCACAATAGTTATAGGTTATCTATCTGCTGCCTTTATGGGAATATTGGTGGGAATTCCTATATCAATTCCGGTGGTGAAATTCATAAGTAAGGTAACAATGCCATCCTCGGGCCTTTTCCTTTCAAGTAAGATGAATCCATTACTAATTATGGTTTCAATAGTGGTTATGTTGCTTATGATTGTACTATTTATTTTATTAAAGACAGTAAAATTAAAAAGACTTACTCCACTTAAAGCTATCAACGGTGGATTAAATAGTGTGCATTTTTCCAGCAGATTAAAACTGCCCATTTCTAAAAAACTTTTGAACGCATCCTTGGCCTACAGACAGTTTGTGTCAGAAAAGAAACAGTATATCGCAGCCATTATTATTACGTCCCTTTTAACAGCATGTATAATCATGATGAATGATGCCTGTAAGTGGGCCAATAATCAGGATACGATGATAAATATGTTTTCTGTTGCCAAGAGTGATATTAATGCAAGATATATTTCCAAAGAGGTGGAAGCAAGGGCAGATGAAATTATAGGATTATATACAAACTATGAGAAGTATAAAAGTGGAAGTCAGTATATGATTTTTGATGATTTGTTAATGTATTGTTATATTATTGACAGACCGGAATTTCTTGCATCAATTATGGAAGGGAGAGCTTGTCTTTATGATAATGAAATTGTCATTACACCCTTAATGGCTGAGGGCTTTAATCTGAAAATTGGCGATGAAGTCAATATTAAAAAGGATGGAAGAGAAGAAACTTTTTTAGTAAGTGGAATATATAATTCAGCCTACGATGTGGGTAAAAATTTTGCCATGAGTTATGAAGGCTATAAGAAATTTATAGATGAAGATAATGGAAGTAGTAAGCTTGTAGATATAAATTATTTAGTGGATGATAGAACAGTAGTGACAAAGGTTATCAAAGAACTGTCCCATGAGTATAAATATGGTGTGGATTTTGCAATGGTAGATGCACATAGTGAGGAAGCAGGATCATTTGAACAGTTAGCAATTATTCAACTGGCTATTTATGGAATTACAGTTTTAATATATGTCTTGGGAGCTATTTTCGTAATAATCACTGTGTCCATTCTTTGCGGAAAAATTATTATAAAGGAAAAAAGAGATTATGGTATATATAAATCTCTTGGATTTACATCTAAAAAGATTAGAATTCAGCTTGTAGTAAGATTTGTAGTTTCATCAGTGATTGGATCAATTATTGGAATAGTACTTGATCTTCTGTTTAGCAGGTATCTGTTTGACTTAATATTTAAATCCTTTGGAATATACAATTTTGAGAAGGATTTTAGTATTCTTTCAAGGATAATTCCAATTGTATTTATGGCAGTTGTATTTGCATTGGCAGCTTATGTTAAGTCAGGAAGAGTCAAAAGGGTAGAAGCTAGAGTGCTTATTGTAGAGTAATTATTCAATAGACCTTCGAAACAATACAATAGTATGTTATCGAAGGTTTTTATTGTATACATACCAAATTATATATAATCCACCTTTTTTTCATAAAGTTGTTGTAACATTTGATTATTTAGGCTGTTTTATTAGTGAACTTTAGATGATACTAAGGATTATGTAAGTTTGGTACAGTGAGCTAAGGAGCAAATAGTAACTCCATTGTGGTGTGCAATTAAGCTAAAAAATGTTGACACGTTAGGACAATCCGTTGGATTTATTTTTAGCAACTGATGTGGAGAATTATATTATGATAAAGAGACTTATCCATATTTAAGTGCTTTGTATTATAGAAAGATGGCTGAAGAGGTAGAAAATCATGGGTTGAATATATATGTACTTGTAATTATATCTGAAAAAGATGCTCTTTTAAATCTTAGTAATGCAGAAGGGGTTGCTTATATTTATACAAAAGAAATTCATTAGTCTATGATTCTTAGATTAATTATAAAACGTCAGATTGATAAAGATCTGACGCCTTTTTTGGCAAATATTAAGGAAGATTATGTATGTTAAATCTATGTTAAGTATTACAAAAAGCATAACTATTTTGCAAAAATAATGATAATATTATCATGGAATTTTTAAATGTATTTTTTAATGCCTATGATGAAATAATATATTGGAGGGATTTGTTTGGAAGTTACGCAAATGCTTGTTCAGCTTGTAGGAGGATTAGGACTATTCCTTTACGGAATGAAAGTAATGGGTGATGGTCTTGAAAATGCAGCTGGAGATCGATTAAAAGGAATTTTAGAGAAAGTTACTTCTAATAAGTTTGTAGCGGTAGCTGTTGGTACTGTTGTTACCATGATTATCCAAAGTAGTAGTGCTACTACGGTAATGGTAGTAGGATTTGTTAATGCAGGATTGATGAATTTATTCCAAGCTACTGGAGTTATCATGGGAGCTAATATAGGAACTACTATTACTGCTCAGATGGTATCATTAAATTTAACATCAGTAGCGCCTATTTTCATTGGCATAGGAACAGCATTAGTTATCTTTTCTAAGGGGAAAAAGAACAGGGAAATTGGTAATATAGTATTAGGCTTTGGTGTTTTATTTTTAGGTATGGACATAATGGGAGCTGCTATGGAGCCTTTGCAGGAAAATGAAGGCTTTAAAAATATTATGCTATTAATGTCAGAAAATTGGATTATTGCCCTTGGCACAGGATTACTAATGACTGCCATAATACAAAGTTCTTCTGCTACCACTGGTATATTGATAGTTTTAGCTAGTCAAGGAGAGATTACCTTATCGGTGGCTATTCCATTCATATTTGGCTGTAATATAGGAACTTGTGTTACTGCTCTTTTATCCAGTGTTGGAGCCTCTAAAAGTGCTAGAAAAGCAGCTTTAATTCATGTTATATTCAATATCATTGGTACTGTAATTTTTATACCATTAAGAGATTACTTAGTAGATATTGCTCAATTGATAAGACCAGGAAACTCACCTCGTGATATACAGAGACAAATTGCTAACATACACACCATATTTAACGTAGCGAACACCTTTATATTAATATGGTTTACAAAGTATTTGGTTGCATTTGTTAATAAGCTTATCCCAGGTGAAGATGAAAAAGAAGTTATGGGAACTAAGTACATAGATGATAGAGTTTTGCAAACTCCAGTTATAGCTGTAGGACAGATGGTTAAGGAAACTATAAGAATGGCTAACAAGGCTAAGGAAAATTTAGAAATAGCTATGAGAGCTTTTGAATCAAATGATGAAAACTTAATTAAAAAGGTTTATGAGAATGAAAAATTAATAAATTTACTAGAAAATGAGATTACAGACTATCTAATAAAGTTATCTAATACTAACCTATCAGAGGAACAATTAGCTATAGTAACTTCAACTTTCCATGTGGTTAATGATATAGAAAGAATAGGAGATCATGCAGAGAATATTGCAGATTTAACAACAGAAAAAATTGTAAGAAAACTGGATTTTTCTGAGGAAGCTATAGAAAATTTAGGTCATATGTACAAGTATACTATAAATTCTTTAGAAGGTAGCATAGATAGCTATGAACATCATGATGTGGAAAAGGCTAAAAGTATAACTTCGATTGAGGAGAGAATCGATACTCTTGAGAGGGAATATAGAGAAGCTCACATTAAGAGATTGAATGCTGGCCAATGTGGAGCTTATTGCGGAGCTGTATTTTTAGATATTATAAGTAATTTAGAAAGAATAGGAGACCATGCTATTAATATAGCGGAGACAGTTGTTAATAATTAATTTTACAGCTTGTAGCGTCAGGATGTATAAATTTATTCTGTAGCTATTATTGGAAAAGCGAGCTTACTCGCTTTTTTTATTATATTTGAAATTTAATGTTTTTATTGAAGGCTATATCTTTGGTAGTTCATTTGATATTTATAATAATTTTTAATGATTAGGGAAAAATAAAAAAAGATACTAAATTAAAGAAAGGAGGAAACTACTTTTAAAATCTAGTTAAGTTGATTTTAGAAATTAGGCCTTTATGAAGATTAAAAAGAGTATAATAAAAGTTTGTAATATCTTTCTGTTAATGTTTTTTGCTGTCATGATCTTTTTCCCTCCTATTTACATAAAAGCAGATAATTCAAAAAAGACTATTCTAGTAGATCCTGGTCATGGTGGAATAGATGGAGGAGCTGTGGCTAAAGATGGAACTTTAGAGAAGGATATAAATCTAACTATCTCTAAAAAGGTAAGGGATCTGTTAGTAAAAGAAGGGTATAAGGTTATAATGTCAAGAGAGGAGGATAAAAGTCTTAGCAGTGAGGGAGGAACCATTAGAAAAAGGAAGTTAGAGGATTTAGATAATAGGCAAAAGCTTATTAGAACAAGTCAATCTGATATGTTTATTAGTATTCATCTAAATGCTTTTCCTCAGCGTCAATATTATGGAGCTCAAGTATGGTATGCTTCTAATAAAAAAAGTGAGAACTTTGCAGTAATGATGCAAAATAATTTGAAAGAAGACCTAGATCCCAATAATAAAAGAATGGCAAAGGATGCTAAGGATAGTTTTATAATTATGAGAAATCCTCCAGATATACCTGCTATAATGATTGAATGTGGATTTTTATCTAACGAGGCTGAGGCTCAAAGGCTAAAAAGTGATAGTTATCAGCAGCAATTAGCTCAATCTATAGCTAGAACAGTTAATATGTATTTTGAGAAAAATCCTCAATAATAGTCTTATAGAAATTTGATTGATTATGCTAAAAGCGATATATTTCCTGGGAAATATATCGCTTTTTGATTGTTAGTGACTAAATTAGAATGACTTAGTCCTTATATAAATTAAGAATCTATGGAAAAAGTAATAGAATCTGTGTATAATGATTTTTAGAAGATTATTGGGGGTGGCATATTGAGGGAAATAGACATTTCTCAAATTATTGAAACGGTAAAGAATTTATGCATAGAGGCTAACTATAACTTATCGGGAGATATTTATCGTAGATTAGAAGAGGCTTTAGAGGAGGAAGAAGAGCTACTGCCTAAGGATATATTATCTAAAATATTAGAAAATGCAGAGATTGCTAAGAAAGAGCAAGTTCCCATGTGCCAAGATACTGGAATGGCCTGTGTTTTTGTTGAAATTGGACAAGATGTTCATATAACTGGGGGCAGTTTAGAGGAAGCGATAAATGAAGGGGTAAGAAGAGGCTACCAAGAAGGATATTTAAGAAAGTCTGTAGTGAAAGATCCTATATTTAGAGAAAATACTAAAGATAATACACCAGCTATAATATATTATGACGTGAAGCCTGGAGATAAGTTGAAGATTACTATAGCTCCTAAGGGCTTTGGTTCTGAAAATATGAGTCAGATTGCAATGTTGAAGCCTTCTGATGGTATAGAAGGAGTTAAGAAATTCATATTAAAAGTTGTAATGGAGGCAGGTTCCAATCCATGTCCTCCAGTAGTAGTAGGAGTAGGTATAGGAGGAACCTTTGACAAAGCAGCACTGTTGGCTAAGAAGGCCTTGCTTAGACCTATTAATCAAAGGAACGAAAATCCTTATTATGCAGATCTTGAAAAAGAAGTGTTGGAAGTTATAAATGAAAGCAACATAGGGCCTCAAGGTTTTGGAGGAAAAACTACGGCCTTAGCTGTTAACATTGAAACTTTTCCTACCCACATTGCAGGGCTACCGGTGGCAGTAAATATAAACTGTCATGCAACTAGACATTTGGAAAGGGAAATATAAGGAGGGGGATAAAGTGTATAAAGTTATAAATACTCCTTTAGTAAGAGAAGCGGTAGAGGGGCTTAATTGTGGTGATAGGGTATACATTAATGGTTACATTTATACTGCAAGAGATGCGGCCCATAAGAAAATGACAGAACTATTAGCACAAGGTAAGGAGTTGCCAATTAAACTTGAGGATAGCATAATATACTATGTAGGTGCTACACCGGCAAAACCGGGACAAGTAATTGGTTCAGCAGGTCCTACTACAAGTGGAAGAATGGATGCCTATGCACCAAGTTTATTAGATTTAGGTCTTAGGGGCATGATAGGTAAAGGCCAAAGAAATGAATCGGTCATAAAATCTATGGTTAAAAATAAAGCTGTTTATTTTGCTGCTATTGGTGGTGCAGGAGCCTTAATAGCTAAAAGTATTAAGTCTGCAAAGGTGGTAGCCTATGAAGAATTAGGGACGGAGGCTATCATGGAGTTACAAGTTGAAAATTTTCCTGCTATCGTAGCTATTGATTGCAGAGGAAATTCCATATATAGTAGATAATGAACTTGATTAAGAATGCTTAATGTTGAAAAGTGTGTCATGAAGTTGTAGGAATGGGGAGAAATTGGTGAGTTATAGTATAAAAAGGATTTTTCTCAGTTAATATGAGAAAAATCCTGTATATGATTAAAGGAATTATTTTTTAAAAGATACTACAAAGGTGAAGACATTATTATTAAATTTAACATCGTTAACTTCAAAATCTTTAGCATAATGTTTCATTAAATCTTTAATATTTACAGAAAGCTCATTATCAGACAAAGAGAATATATCATCATCTATATCTTCTAGATCAAGGTTATTTACGAAAGGTTGTAACATTTTAGAAGGATATTTGCTGCTTACATCAAATTTCATTAATCCCTTTTCAAAGGTTTTGTAGGACAGTGTTACCAAAACATCTGGTAATAGTTTAGAAATGGACACCGTAAGTCGAATTTTATTTTTATCAAAGAGTTCCACCTTTTTTATATTGTCAGAATTTTTAGAAAGAGTGCTTTGTAGGATGGAAACTGCTTCTGACATCGATATAGTTAACTCTGCCATTGTATCCTCCTTGATTTTTATTATATTTGAATTTATGAGACCATAAGCCTCCTTATATAATATGCATGGAGGTTAATGTTGATGAAAGATTAATCATATATTTTTTATATAAAAAGTTTAAAACTATAAGGTTTTAATAGTATGTTTTAACGGTTCTAGATTTAATAACATAGGAATATATTTAAATACTGAATAAGGAGGAGAAAGAGTGAAAAAAATTTCTTCTGTATTAATAACAATATTATTTATTGCAATTGCTGCGGTTGGGATTTATTATAGTTATAGGAGTCATAAAAAAAATAAAATAAATGAAGAGCGGATTAGGGTTGAATATGAGCAGAAATTAAAAGAGGCTGAGGAAATAAAGAAGCAGAAAGAAGCTGAATTAGAGCAGCAAAAGCAGGAGATAAAAGAGGCTGAAGAGAAAGTAAAGGCCTTAGATGAAAAATGCAATCAGGCTCAAGAACTTTTTAATAATAGAAGCTACAAAGAGGCTGTTCAGTTGGCGGAGGAAGTTTTAGCGGAGGATAATAAAAATTACAGGGCTTATGCCATTAAGGGAATAGCTCTTTGTTATGATAAAAAATCCAACGGCTTTGATGAAATTGAAAGGGCTTTAGAGATAAATCCAAGTTATGCCTATGCTATGTATAATATGGCTTTAGCATATGAAATATCTTTTGATTATGATAATGCTTTACAGTGGTATGAAAAGGTCTTAAGCTCTTGCAAGGAAGATAAGCTAAAAGCCTTGAGTAACTATGGTATAGCGGTTATACAAGCCAGAAAAGGAGAAAGAGATAAGGCCACAGAATATTTAAAAGCAGCGGTAGCCTTAGATAAGGCTTTAGTTGAAAGAGCTAAGCAGGACGAGAATCTTTCAGGTTTAGAAATTAATGAGTAAATTAGCATCCTTTTTCAACTAGCAGATAAAGCTAGTATGAAGGAGGGTGTTTTGCTTTGCTGTAAGCACATAATTGCATAGAAAGAGAGAAAAATATTAAAAGACCTATACCTAGTAAAAAACTTTGCTTATTTATATTTTTAGATAATATTTTTAATTAAAGAATACTATAAGAATGCACAAAAGAAGGAGGCCTCAACTAATGTTAGAGAGTAATGAAAATCAATCTGAAATAAAATTGAAATATGGAATCTATTTGAAACGATCTTTACTAATATTATTATCAAGTCTTTTATTTTCCTTGTCCCTTAATCTTTTCGTAGTACCCAATCACTTCTTAAGCGGAGGAGTATCAGGAATAGCCTTGATTTTACAATATATTACTGGTATAAATGCTGGATATTTCATTATTATTTTAAATATTCCACTTTTTATATTAAGCTATAAAAAGCTACCTAAGGAGTTTACTGCTTTAACTGCTCTTGGAACTATAGCGCAGGCTGTATTAATGATTTTAACTAAGGGGATATCTAAGTGTTATACAATTAATGATCTATTATTAGCTAGTATATGTCATGGTGTAATTGGTGGTTTTGCAATAGGTAATATTTTTAAGTACCATGGTTCATTAGGTGGTACAGACATAGTAGCTATGATGGTTAGAAAAAAGAACAACTTTAACATTGGTAAGGCTTCATTTGCTATAAATGTGGTAATTATATCTTTTGGGGCCATCTTTTTTGGATTAGATCGAGCTATATATACATTTATTTCTATGTACATATCCACCTCTGTCATAGACAAAGTTATTAAAGGCTTTAATAAAAAGAATTTGGTTTTTATAGTTACTAATAAAGAAGAATTGATTATTGAAAAGATTACTAATGACCTTAGACGAAGTGCTACTGTAGTAAGGGCAAAAGGAGGATACTCAAAGGCTGATAAGACGGTGATATACTGTGTTTTATCAACGCCTCAAATTCCAAGATTAAAGCAAATTGTAGAAAAGTGTGATGAAGGAGCATTTATGTCCATACTAGATGCTGCAGAAGTACAGGGAAAGGGATTCGAACATCCTATTTAAGATTAGGTTTTTAAAATTATAGTAATGATCCTTAGAGAATTTTATATTAAAGAAATTTATGAAAACTGTGACTTATTATAACATGAATCGTATATATAGTATAACCGCAATAGAAGAGGTGGATATTTAATGGATGAAGATATAAGACTAGTAAAAGAAGTCCTTAACGGGAATTTAGATAGCTTTAATATATTGGTCAATAAGTATGAAATGCAGATAATAAAGTTTGTTTATAATATGATTCATGATAAAGAAGCCTCTGAAGATATAACTCAGGAGGTGTTTATAACTGTATATAATAAGCTATATATGTATAATTCTAACTATAAGTTTTCTAATTGGATACTTCAAATCGCTAGAAATAAATGCATTGACTACATAAGAAAATATAAAAGGGTATATGAATCAAATTTAGAAGATATTAAGGAAGTATCCAGTAATGAAATATCACCGGAGCAATTTGCAGAATATAACGAAACTAAGAAGATGGTAAAGGATTACATAAATGAGTTAAGTCCTTTAGATAGACAATTAATTATTCTGAGGTATACTCAAGAACTTACCTTCTATGATATTGCAGAAATACTAAACATGAGTGAATCTGCTGTAAAGAGAAGATATTACAAAATAAGAGATAAGTTTAAAGAGTATTCAAAGGTTAAAGAAAAGAGGTGGAGAGTATGAACTGCAAAACCTTTATGAGAAAACTACCAGAATTTATGGAAAACAGCATTATGTATGATATGAGTGAGGCGATGGAGAAGCATATGAATGAGTGTAATTCTTGCAAACAGAGATTTGAAGAAGAAAAGGCCATAGAACTAGCCTTTAGTATGGCATTAGACACAGATGAAATAAGCTTCAATAGTTGCAGATCAGATATTATGAAAAATATAGATAAAAATAAATATAGTAAAAGTCCAATTAGTAAGGTAAAATACGGTATAAAAAAGTTTCAAATACAGATTATTTCCACTGCGGCAGTTTTATTAATGACTGTGTTAATAACTCCTCATATTGCTAATAAATATACATCCAGTAGTTCATCAGAAAGTGGAATGTTAGTGTCAAATAATAATGATGACAAAATGCTTATAGCAAATAATGATCAAAATCCAACATCAGTGGGTATGGTAAATAATAGTTCAGCAGGAAATATAGGGTCTCAAGAAAGCATGATTATGGATGATGAATTGGAGATAGATAAGAAAGAAATGAAAAAGCTTTTGGAGTCTAATAAAATTTATGTTCCTAAGTTTACAAGAGTGGATTTAGAGGTAAATGAGAATTTGGAATTTGCTACTGATTGGGTTGAGTCTCCAGACAAAGCTTTGAAGGTTGCTATAGAAGGAAGAGGAGATAATGGTACAGAACAGGGCATTGGTAAGCTTGTTTTTATTAACAAAAGTACATCACAGATGTGGAAGTTAAGTCTTGCTAATAACGAAACTAAGCAATTCACACCTATGAAGGTTAGCTGGTATGATAATGAGAATTTGATGGTTATATTTGGATACGGGCAAGGTCGTGAAACCTTAGGGGGAGATGTGATTTTACTAAATGCTTTTACAGGTAAAGCTGTAAATATATATTGGAAATACTCCTTAGATAGTAAGAAACAAGTAGTAGAAGCTATTAGAGATAATGATAAAATTAATTTAAGGGTAATACTATATGATGATAAGATTATTAACTATAAAGAAGAATTTAGAAGTATAGTTTTCAATGAGTTATATAACGATAAAATAGATTATTCTAGCTCAGTGCAAAATGAAGCTTCAAAGTCTGCAGGAAATAACTATGTAGATAATAATGATATATTTATAAAAAGCTTAGAGCAACTTAAAAAGTCTATTAATGAGAAGAAGTATGAATCTATGAGTTCAATGTTTTCACAAGATCTATTAAAGGAAGAGGCTTATTTAAATTTATTACAAGTTCAAAGTATGTACTTAGTTAGGGTTATTAATGTTTCTAATAGTGCTGGAGAAGACTCAACTAGTATGTATTATGTAGAAACTATTATGGATATGAAAGAAGAGAGTAATTTGTATAAGACTGGAGCAAATTTCTTATCCATATGTGTGCAGAAGAATGAAAAAGGTAATCTAATTATTACAGATATAGAAAGGTTACCACAAAATTAAAATTAACTTAATATGCATAACGACTATTTTAGAAATAAAGAGGATATATACCTCTTTATTTTTTCCTTTAAAAGCCTTATTATTAATATAAAAAGTAATGAAAAATTGGTGATATAATGAAAAAAAGTGCGAATTACTATAAAAAGGCTTTGGCAAAATATTATAGTGGAGATTTAGAGAAGGCTTTATATTTATGCGAAAAAGGAATTTCTAGCAGCCTAAAGAATGCAGCAGCTATTAATTTAAAGGGATTACTTATGTATATAAAGGGCAATATGTCTGAGGCTAAAGGTTTATGGAGGCTAAATAAGGACTATAATAAGGACGAAGTTGCCAAGAAGTATCTTGAAAGCTTAAAAGATGATGAGCAAAGGCTATTGATGTATAAGGAAAGTGAGAGCTTAATAGAGCAAATGAAATTTAAAGAAGCTCTGGACTTACTTTTAGAATGTAAGAAAAGCGATTTTAACCTTATAGCAGTACATAATGCTTTAACAGATGTCTATATACATTTAGGTCAATTTGAAGAAGCAAAGGCTTGTATTGATAAAGTGTTGGAAGTTGATAAAAATAATGAAGTAGCCAAAGAAAATAGAAAGCTATTAGTGGATTATAGAGTTATAGAAAATAAGCCTAACTATAAAAGATTAGCTTTTATACTAAGTTCATTTGCTGTAGTAGCGGTAGCTTTATTAATTATTGTACCTAAATTAGATATAGATAATAAGGTTAAAAAGAATACTGATAGTGCTATTAAGGTCAGTGATAAAAAGGAGTCAGATAATAATCAGCTAGAAAGTAGTAAGCAATTAGAAAATACTGCTGAGAAAAATAGTTCTAAGCAAGAAGAAGATTCAAAGAAGGTAGAGAAAATTGCTTTTCCTACTGAAGAATTAAATGTTGCTATAAAAAATAAGGATTATAATACCCTCTATAGAATTTTAACTAGCTATAAGATAGAAGATCTTGAGGAAGAAGATAAGACTTATTATAATCAAGCTAAAGCCATTATGGAGAAAAAGGGAGTGGAGTATTTTTATACAAAGGCTAGAGATTTCCATACTAAGAACCAATATAAAGAGGCTGTTGAACAGTATGCTAAAGTAGAGCCCTTTGGAGAAAAACATTATTTCTATGAGAGTACAATATACATGATGGCTAATTGCTATAAAGAGTTAAATGAAGTTGATAAGGCTATAAATTATTTTGAAAAATATATATCATTGGATGTTAAGAAAAATTATGAAGGTGAGGCCTTATATAAACTGGTTCTTTTATATAAGGATACAGACATAAATAAGGCAAAAGAATACGCCAACCAAATTAGAGAGAGATTTAAAAATACAATTTATAATAACAGTATAGTACAAAAGGTATTAAATTCAAAATAAGTTTTCACTATGCTTGAATTTAAGCCTATGTATAGGTAAATAATATTACCGGGGTGATGCTTATTGAAAATAATAAAAAATGCAGAAGTATATGCACCAGAGTATATTGGTAAAAAATATGTGGTAATAGCAGGGCCATTAATTGAAGGAGTATATGATAGCTTAGATATACCAGAAGCTTTTCCTGGACTTGAAGTTATTGATGGAGAAGGAAAGCTAATGTTTCCAGGGTTTATAGATTCCCATGTCCATATTATAGGTGCTGGAGGAGAGGGAGGTTTTAATACTAGAACTCCAGAAATACAGCTTTCACAGTTAATTTCTGCTGGTATTACAACGGTAGTAGGTTGTCTTGGTACAGATGGTATAACTAGAAATTTAAAAACTTTACTAGCAAAGGCTTATGGTCTTGAAGAAGATGGAATTAGTGCTTATATTTTTACTGGTTCTTATCAACTACCTGCTGTATCCATAACGGGAAAGTCTAGTGAGGATATTATATTAATAGAAAAGGTAATTGGTATTGGAGAAATAGCCTTATCTGATAATAGGTCTTCTCAACCTAGCTATGAGGAATTTTTAAAGGTGGTAGCAGAAGCTAGAGTAGCAGGTTTAATATCTGGAAAAGCTGGTGTGGTAAACTTGCACATTGGTAATGGACGAGAGGCGTTGTCTTATCTCATGAAGATGCTAAAGGAAACAGACATACCAGCTACCCAAGTTATTCCCACCCATATCAATCGTTCTAAAGATATTCTTAATATGGGAGTAAAGTATACAGAACTTGGTGGGATTATAGATTTAACAACAAGTTTTGATGTTGATCATCTGGAGGATACTGAAGTTAGGGCTGCTGAAGGATTAAAAATATTATTAGATAAGGGAGTAGATATATCCAAAATCCAATTTACTTCTGATGGACAAGGAAGTTTACCAATATTCGATGAAAAAGGGCATTTTAAAGGCTTAGGTGTAGGCTCAGTAAAATCCTTGTATGAAGAGGTTAAGGAAGCGGTTTTAAAATATGGAGTTGACTTAGAAGAGGCTTTAAAAGTCATTACATCAAATGTAGCAGATAATTTTAAGTTTAAAAAGAAAGGTAGAATAGAATCAGAAAAAGATGCAGATTTAGTGTTAGTTGATAAGGAAACTTTAGAAGTAAGGGATGTTTTTGCCAAGGGAAAAGCTTTTATGGTTAATGGCAAGCTCTTAGTTAAGGGAACTTTTGAAGAGTAACAATCCTTTTAGGGTATGTTGACAGATAAGTGTATAAAATTATATAATTATTTTATACCTGTAAGGGGTATATAATGTTTGGAGGGATAAGAAAATGAGAGAATTTACAGATAACAATTTTGTGGAAGAAGTTGAAAATTATGATGGAATTGCAGTAGTAGATTTTTGGGCATCTTGGTGTGGACCTTGCAAAATGCTAGCTCCTATTTTTGAAGAACTTGATTCAGAGTTAGGGGATAAAATTAAATTTGGAAAGGTTAATGTGGATGATAACCCATCAATTTCTAATAAATATAAAATTGCAAGTATTCCAACTTTATTAGTATTTAAGAATGGTAATGTAGTAGATACTCTTGTGGGATTTAGACCAAAACAGGAATTAAAGGTTGTTATTGAAAAGTATGTATAAAGAGGTGTAACCTTGAATAGAAGATATGATATAGCTATAGTAGGCAGTGGCCCAGCAGGACTATCCGCTGCCATTAATGCTAAAATTCGAAACAAAGACATAATTATTTTTGGATATAAGGACTTGAGCAATAAGTTGGTTAAAGCGCCTAAAATAAACAATTATTTAGGCTTTTATGACATTAGCGGTGAAAGCTTGAAGGAAAGATTCCAAGAGCACATTAAGGCTATGGACATAGAAATAACAGAAGAAAGAATTAATGCTGTATATGCCATGGGAGATTATTATGCTCTTATGGCTAATGAAAAGATTTATGAGGCTAAGACAATTATTATTGCTACAGGTATGGCCTATGCCAAGCCTTTAAAAGGTGAGCTTGAGCTATTAGGTAAGGGTGTAGGTTATTGTGCTACCTGTGATGCGCCTCTCTATCGTGGTAAGGTTGTAACTATTATCGGTTACAATAAGAAAGCAGAGAAGGAAGCAAATTATGTCAGTGAGTTAGCAGGAAAACTATATTATGTGCCTATGTATAATGATCCAGTAAATTTGAGAGAGGGTATAGAAATAGTAAAGGATAAGCCCTTAGAAATTAGAGGAGAAGATAGGGTTAAGGAACTTTTGCTTAAGAGTAATACCATTACTACCGATGCTGTTTTTGTTTTAAAAGATAGCATTTCTCCAGGACAGTTAGTTCCAGGATTGGAAATAGAAGATGAACATATAAAGGTTGATAGGAGTATGCAAACCAATCTTCAAGGTTGCTTCGCTGCGGGAGATTGTGTAGGAAGGCCATATCAGTACATAAAGGCTGCAGGAGAGGGATTGATTGCAGCTATGAGCGCTGTTGCTTATATTGATTCAAAAAAATGATTATGAAATTCAGGGGTGCATAAATTGCACCCCTTTTCCCTTTTAAAAGAATGTTTATTTATATTAATAGTCATTAGAAACAACTATTTGTTTACTACAAAAAAAACGTGATTTCCAATAGGCTTTACATTACTTTTCTTTACATTTATCATCCATTTAGAAGTAGCAATGTCAGGATTATAGAAGAATACTGCTTCATTTGTAGGATCATTTCCTTTTAGTGCAGTGTATAGGGCTTTATAACATTCATCTGTAGGTTTTACTTTTATAACACCATTTTTTACACAAGAAAAGGCGCTCTTTTGTTTGATCACACCTTCAACGGTGTCAGGAAACTCAGGGTGTATTAACCTGTTAAGAATTACTGAAGCCACTGCTACCTTTCCTTCAAAGGGTTCTCCGGCACTTTCAGCACATATTACTTGAGATATTAAGTAAATATCATCATCACTAAGATAAACTTGCTTATTTTTATAATTAAACATTTGTTGCTTTTTATCGTTAGATTTGTTATATACAGTTTTAACATCAGCCTGACATACTACTAGTCTAACCTGAAATAAAATAGACATTAATAAAAAAACTGTAAAGCCTAAAAAGAATTTTCTTTTCATACAATACCTCCTTTTGCCTGCGAAGTTAGCTGACGGGTTCGGAAAAGGTATAACCTACACCAGATGGTGATTCACCCCATAACTTGGTTCCTCCGCATTTTAAAGCAAATTATGCCGTAAAATTTAGGCTAATGGTATTGTTACCAACTTTAAAAAAATAATACATAAAACTCTAAAATTTATTCTGAAATTTTTTCTTTAAAAGTGTTATAGTCTTTAACGATGCTGTTATATTTGTCTTGAAGGCTTAAAAATTTATTATCTGAATCAGAATAAATTTTCTTTAATTGCTCCTCTGAAATTGTTTTATTATTTTCTGTAGATGAAATCAAGTTCATTTCTTCATTTATAGCGGTTATAAAGCTTTGTATAAAGGAATTATAATAATTGCTAAGTCTGATATAATCATCCCTTAAAGCTATAGCGCTTTGAGGAACAGAACTTAAGTTGAGAATTTCCTTTTGTAGATCATTATTAATATTATTATATTTATTTGCTAATTCTATAACTTTATCGTAGTCACCAGTGCTATTACGAACTTCACTTAATTCAAGGGAGAAGTTAGTATTAATAGGTACAAACCTTTCTATTATGGAATCTAAGAAATTTGCAAAAGCAGTATCTTCTTGTAATTTAGCTAATGCTTCTTCCTGAGTGTTAATTAGCTCATTGCTGTAAATAGTAAAGGCTTTTATAAAGTTCTTAGCTTCATTTTCTACAGAGGGGGATAGGGAATTCACAGAAAACTCACTGTAGTAGTTTTCACAGTCATCTCTATATTTTTCAAAGTTAGCAAAGTATTCTTTTAAATCATTGCTGTTAGGAGAATTAATGATGTTTAAAATTTGCATATACATTATCCTATTACTCTTTAAGCCTTCAATTAGGCTTGTATGTTGAAGCTTAAATTTATCCCCCGGAATTTCCGCTTCGGCTTTATTTCTAATAATATCTAGCTCCTTCATCATAGATGGAAGTTTTTCTTTTGCTAATTCTAAATTAATATCATTATTATCTAACAATTGGTTGGAACTTTTATTTATAGAGTTAATTTGAGAGATTAAACTACTCATGTTCTTTTCATATTTATTTAAACTTTTATCAATGAAAATAAAATATGTAGCAAAAAATACAGTAGCTAGTATTAATGCTGAAGAAATGGTTATAATAATAGTTAGCATTGTTTTATTTATCTTTTTCTTTTTTGGTTTCAAGATATACACGTTCCTTTCTAATATTTATATCTAGGGTTTAATTTCTGCTATAAATTAGTGTGAATTAATACAATATATTCTATCATAGATTTTTAAATTACTCACCGTAAATTACTGTAAATTATACTTACTTATCTCTAGAATAGGACAGGCGTGTAAAAAATAATAAAATATGTAGAGGTAATTAAATTCCTGGTACATTGAAGTTGAATAATAGTGTATAATTGATAATGAGATTAGAATTCGGGGTGACAAGGTTTGGAATTTTTGAAGATGCTACTATATACCGTAAAAAGTATAGATTTATTTGCTATATTAGATATCGTAGTTATATCTTATATATTTTATAAGGGATATACTCTTTTAAATGAAACAAGAGCTATGCAGCTTATAAAAGGTATAATTTTTATTATTATATTAATTCCTATAAGCGATTTGTTGAATCTTACAATGCTGAATCTAATTTTAAATGAAACATTAACCATTGGAGTGCTATCTATTGTTATTATATTCCAACCTGAAATAAGAAGGGCTTTAGAGCATTTAGGAAGGACGGCTTTTACAGAGAGGCATCTTTTATTAGAAGATGATAAAGTTATGGACAAGGTGGTTACGGAGTTAGTTAATGCGGTAGATAATTTGTCAAAATCAAAGACTGGAGCCCTAATTGCTATAGAGCAAAAAACTGGCTTAAATGATGTAATTGCATCAGGTACCGAAATAGATGCTATTATATCCGCAGCTTTGCTAGAAAATATATTTGTAGTCAACACCCCACTCCATGATGGAGCGACTATTATACGTAATGATAGAATTTTGGCAGCGGGCTGTGTATTGCCGTTGACATCTAATACAGATATAAATAAGAAGCTTGGAACTAGACATAGAGCGGCCTTAGGCCTTACAGAGATATCCGATGCCTTAGTGGTAATAGTTTCTGAAGAAACAGGAACCATATCTCTTTCTGTTAATGGAAAGCTTACTCGAAACTATGATAAGGATAGGCTAAAGGATATACTCATAAGAATTATGAAAAGGAGACAAACAAATAGAAAAAGAACCATAAGAGAGAAGGTGAAGCTGTGGATAACAAAAAGGACAACCAAATTATTATCAAAGTGATTTGTGTTATAGCTTCCTTTATCTTTTGGCTTTATGTAGCAAATACCAAGAATCCAATAAGAGATAAGAGAATAACCCTTAAAGTAGTTATGGAGAATACAGATGTAATAGAAAAGTCTAAATTGGCTATACTACCGAATGAGGATTTTAAAATTTCTGTAAGAGTACAAGGTCCCATGCTGGAGTTAAGCTATTTAAATGAAGATGATATAATCTTAAAAGCGGATTTTGCACAAGTTAATCTTACAGAAGGAGTTAATAGGATTCCAGTATATGTTTCACGAATTCCTAAAAATATAGATGTAGTAGATAAGGATAATCTTAGTATAGATGTGAATTTGGATCGTTTGATAGAAAAAAGTGTTGCTGTAAGAGATAATATTTCAGTAACAGCCAAGTCTGGTTATACAGCTTCAAAACCTATTATAACCCCTCAAAAGGTAATGGTAAAAGGACCGGAGCAATATGTGCAAAATGTTTCATATGTGGAGGTAGCTACAAATCTTGAAAATATAAGCAAGGATGAAGAACTTAATTTACCACTACAGCCTTATGATGAAGCAGGAAGAGAGGTTAAATATGTAACGGTTGAGCCTAAGACGGTAAATGTGGTAGTACCAGTGAAAAAAACGAAAAAAGTAGCTGTAAAGGTCGAAACTACAGGTACTATAGCTAATGGGGGGATTTTAAAAAGTATTGAGGCAGATCCTAGTACTATAGAAATAGCTGGAGATGAAAAGGTACTTGAAACTATCAATGAAATTAAAACAGAAGCAATAGATTTATCAGATATAAGTGAAGATAAAAGCGTGGAAGCTAAGTTAGTATTGGATAAAGTTACTACTATATCTGGTAGCGACACAGTTGCAGTAAAAATAGCGGTAGAAAAGATTGAGCAAAAAAACGTGTCTCTATCTATTAATTTTACTAATTTAGCAGGAGGGTTGAAGTTTATATCGGATTATGAAAAAGTTTCCTTTGTAATATCAGGTGCTGAGACTGCTATAAATAAATTTAAAGCAGAGGATATTACCTGTACTGTAGATTTAAAAGATCTTTTAGAAGGTACATATCCTTCTTTACAGGTAAAGGTAATAGCACCTAAGGGAATTACAATTGAATCCTATTCACCCAAAACTGTTAAAGTTACAATAGAAAAGACTCAAAGGGATACGTCAATGGAATCAACTGATTCAAATAATAGAACAATGGATGAAGGTAATGAGAGAAATATGGGTAATGGAATTCAAGCAAGTCAATAAACAGCTAATTAAAAATTTGCATATATAAAATAGCATGGAGGAACATATGACAATAAGAATAAACAATCTTTCACTAGCTTTAGAAGAGGATATAAGTTTGCTAATAGATAAAGCAGCAAAGAAATTAAAAATTTCTAAGAAGGAAATAAAGAACTTTAAGATTCTTAGGGAATCAATTGATGCTAGAAAAAAAGACAATATTAAATTTAACTATTCCGTAGAATTAAGCTGTAATATGGAAGAGAAGTTAGTTAATAGATGTAAAAGTAACGATATAATACTACAAGTGGAAGAGCCTAATGAACCTTTAACAATGGGCAGCAAAAAGTTATTACATAGGCCAGTAATAGTAGGAATGGGACCTGCAGGTATTTTTGCAGGTCTACTTTTAGCAAGAAAAGGATATAAACCTGTGATTTTTGAACGAGGAGAAGATGTAGATTCTAGAACTAAAACTGTAGAACACTTTTGGAAAAGTGGAGAGCTTAATACAGAAAGTAATGTACAGTTTGGTGAAGGAGGAGCTGGAACCTTTTCTGATGGTAAGCTGACAACTAGAATAAAAGATAAGAGATGTGATTTTGTATTACAGGAGTTTGTTAAGGCTGGAGCACCAGAGGATATAGCCTACAGTGGAAAGCCCCATGTAGGAACAGATATATTAAAAACAGTGGTAAAGAATATTAGAGAGGAGATTAGGGCTCTAGGGGGAGAGGTACATTTTAATAGCAAATTAGAGGATATTATTTTGCAGGATAATAAGATAAAGGCTATTAAAGTAAATGGCAATGAAGTTCCTTGTGAGGTTCTCATTTTAGCTATAGGTCACAGTTCTAGAGATACTTATGAAATGCTTTATAATAAGGGGATATTTTTGTCACCTAAACCTTTCTCTATAGGAGTTAGAATTGAACATCCTCAGGATTTTATCGATGAAGCACAGTATGGCAAGTATGCTAAACATCCTAAATTAAGAGCCGCAGATTATAGGGTGGCGTACACCGATAAAGGATTAAATAGGTCTGTTTATAGTTTTTGCATGTGTCCTGGAGGAGAAGTGGTAGCTGCAGCCTCTGAGATTAACAGGCTAGTAACTAACGGCATGAGTTACAGGAAAAGGGACAAGGAAAATGCTAATTCTGCCTTGGTAGTATCTGTAGCTCCACAGGATTTTGAAGGAAATTCTCCTTTAAGGGGAATGGAGTTTCAAAGATATTATGAAACCTTAGCCTTTAAGGTTGGTGGTGGTAATTATGAGGCACCTATACAATTAGTTGGAGACTTTATAAAGGGGGAGGACAGTAAGAAGTTAGGTAGAGTAACTCCTTCCTATAGACCGGGATGGAATTTTGCTAAGTTAGATAAATGCTTGCCTAAATATGTGGTAGATATGTTAAAGGTAGGTTTAGATCAATTTGATAAAAAAATTAAAGGCTTTGCCATGGAAGATGCAGTGCTTACTGGTATAGAAACTAGAACTTCGGCACCGGTGAGAATTGACAGGAATGAAAAAGGAGAAAGTATTTCTACCAGGGGCCTATATCCTACTGGAGAAGGTGCAGGATATGCCGGTGGAATTATATCCGCTGCAGTGGATGGCCTTAGAATAGCAGAAGAAATTATAAAAAATTATAATAACTTGGTCTGATAATTCTGACAATTCCTATATTCCTTTATTTATTTGTTAAAATATAATCAAAGGTTTGATTATAAAACATCGATATTCAACTTTAATTACTAATGTAGTTGCTATATTAAATTCAATTATTTTAATATACATTGTAGAAAAGTTAACAAAGCTTATGGGGTTCTAGAGGGAAAATTATTTTTATTAGGAGGAATACATAATGGTAAAGAATTTTGATGATTTATTAGCCAAGGTTAAAAGTGGACGAGTTAAAAAGGTTGCAGTGGCTGTGGCTCAGGATGAACCAGTATTAGAAGCTATAAAGGCAGCTCAGGAACAAGGTATTGCAGAAGCTATATTGGTAGGTGACCAGGAGGCTATTAAAGAAATAGCAAATAAAATAGACATGGATCTATCAAAGTACGAAATTATTCATGAAACTAATGCTGCAAAGGCGGCACTTAAGGCTGTGGAATTAACTTCAAAAGGCGACGCTGATATGGTTATGAAGGGCCTTATAGATACAGCAAGTTTTTTAAGAGCTGTATTAAATAAAGAGGTTGGGCTTAGAACTGGAAAGTTAATTTCTCACGTTTCAGTATTTGAAATAAAGGGCATAGACAGATTGATATTCTTAACAGATGCAGCCTTTAATATGTATCCAGATTTAAAAGCTAAGGTTGATATGATAAATAATGCAGTTAAGGTTGCTCATGCAGTTGGCCTTGAACTTCCAAAGGTTGCTCCGGTATGTGCTGTTGAAGTGGTTAACCCAGATATGCCAGCTACAATAGATGCATCACTTCTTGCTAAGATGAATGACAGAGGACAAATAAAAGGATGCATAGTTGATGGGCCTTTAGCTTTAGACAATGCTCTTTCAGAAGAGGCTGCTAAACATAAAAACGTAGGCGGACCTGTTGCTGGAAAGGCAGATATCTTACTTCTTCCAAATATTGAAGCGGCTAACATAATGTATAAGACCTTAACATATACTTCTGATTCTAGAAACGGAGGATTGCTAGTAGGAGCAGCAGCACCAGTTATTCTAACTTCTAGAGCAGACAGTTTTGAAACTAAAACTTATTCCATAGCTTTAGCAGCTTTAGTAGCAAATAATAAATAATATTTAAGAAAGGGAGGCGTAAAAATGGCCTATAAACTTTTAATAATTAACCCAGGATCAACTTCCACAAAAATTGGAGTATATGAAGATGAAAATCCAATTTTTGTAGAGACTATAAGACATGCAACTGAAGAAATAGAAAAATTCAACTCTGTAGTAGATCAATTTGAATTTAGAAAAGATACTATATTACAAGTACTTAAGGAAAAGAATTTTGACATTAAGGAATTAAGTGCTGTTGTAGGAAGAGGCGGACTTCTAAAGCCTATAGAAGGTGGAACATACACAGTTAATGATAGAATGCTAGAAGATTTAAGAGCAGAGGTTAGAGGACAACATGCTTCCAATCTTGGAGCACTTATTGCTAACGAAATAGCTAAGGATCTAAATATACCTGCTTATATCGTTGATCCAGTTGTAGTAGACGAATTGGATGATGTGGCTAGAATTTCAGGTATTCCTGAAATAGAAAGAACTAGTATTTTCCATGCTTTAAACCAAAAGGCTGTAGCTAAGAGATATGCTAAGGAAAATGGTAAGAAGTATGAAGATATCAATGTTATAGTAGCTCATTTAGGTGGCGGAGTTTCTGTAGGTGCTCACAGAAAGGGAAGAATTGTTGATGTAAATAACGCTTTAGATGGAGAAGGTCCTTTCTCACCAGAGAGAAGTGGTGGAGTTCCTGTAGGAGATCTAGTAAAACTATGCTATAGCGGAAAGTATACATATGAAGAAATGAAAAAGAAGATTACTGGAAAGGGCGGTTTTGTAGCTTATCTTGGTACAAACAATGCTCTAGAAGTAGAAAATGCAGCTTTAGCTGGTGATCCAAAGGCAAAGCTTTTATACGAGGCTATGGCTTATCAAACTGCTAAAGAAATAGGTGCTTGTGCAGCAGTACTTAGCGGACAGGTTGATGCAATCATTATAACTGGAGGTATAGCTTATGGAAAACCAATGGTTGATCCAATAAAGGAAAGAGTATCATTCATAGCTCCAGTAGTAGTATATCCAGGAGAAGATGAACTTTTAGCCCTAGCTCAAGGTGCTATTAGAGTACTATCAGGAGAAGAAGAAGCTAAAATTTATCAATAAATATATAGGACAGTCCTGATCTAATAAGGTCAGAGTGACTGTCCTTTTTTAAAGCTAAATATGTGAGGAGTTATCCTGTTTATTCATTTGATTTTTATAAGCTACATATGCACCAACACTAAGACCTACAACTGCTGCAGTTTTACTTATGCTAGGCATCATTTTTCTCTTTTTACTCTTGTTAGGCATAAGCATTGAAGCTAAAGAAGTAGCACCTATTATTTCTCGTATCAATAATATCCCCTCCTTATACTTTTATAAATAGTTTGCCTAAAAATTATTACTTTATCCATGTTAGATAGACAATCTAATGGCAGCAATTACAGCCGTAATCTATAGCGCTTCTGCAAATTTGTGATATAATGATTATGTGAAAAAATTACGGTTAATTTAAAGGCTATAACTAACATGATAAAGAGGGGTAATAAATATGAGTAGAATGTTTGGAACCGATGGTGTAAGAGGAATAGCAAACTCAGAGCTTACTGCGGAGCTAGCCTATAATTTAGGTAGAGCAGGAGCTTTTGTTTTGACAGAAGGTACCCATAAGCCAAAGATTTTAGTAGGTAAAGATACAAGAATATCCTGCGATATGCTTGAGTCTGCTTTAGTAGCTGGTATATTATCTGTAGGAGCAGAAGCAGTTTGTGTAGGAGTAGTACCAACTCCCGCCATTGCATATCTTACTAGAAAATATAAGGCTGATGCAGGGGTAATGATATCTGCTTCCCATAATCCTGTAGAATATAATGGCATAAAATTCTTTAATGGTAATGGCTATAAACTGTCAGATGAGTTAGAGGATAGAATTCAAAGTGTTATAGAAAGTAATTTTGAAGGAGTACCTTCACCGACAGGAGCAGACCTTGGAAGAAAAATTGTAGAGGATAGTGCTCTTATAGATTATATAGACTATGCTAAATCAACTATCGATATTAATTTAAAAGGTTTGAAGATAGCTTTAGATTGTGCCAACGGAGCTGCTTATGTTGCAGCGGTAGAAACTTTTAGAAGCCTTGGAGCAGAGGTTGTAGTTATAAATAACGACCCAGATGGTATAAATATAAATAAAAAATGCGGCTCTACTCATCCAGAAGAGCTTATGGACTATGTTGTAAGAAAAAATTGTGATATAGGACTAGCTTTCGATGGTGATGCAGACCGCTGTCTTGCTGTAGATGAGAATGGCAATCTAGTACATGGTGACTTTATGATGGCTATTGCAGCTAAATATTTAAAGCAGCAGGGAAGATTGAATGATAATGCTCTAGTAGTTACTGTTATGAGCAACCTAGGCCTAGATATTGCTATGCAAAAGGAAGGTATTAGAACTGTTAAAACTAAGGTTGGAGATAGATATGTGCTAGAAGAAATGGTAAAGTATGGCTACAAGCTTGGAGGAGAACAGTCCGGTCATATCATATTCCTTGACTATAATACTACCGGTGATGGTTTGGTAACTGGACTTCAGATGGCAGCTATTGTTAAAAAGAGTGGAAAAACTTTATCTGAGCTAGCATCTATGATGAAGGAATTACCTCAAGTATTAGTTAATGCAAGAATACCAAACCACATGAAAAATATCTATGAAACTGACGTTGAAATAGTTGAAGAAATAAAGAGAATCGAAGAAGCTTTAAAGGGATGCGGAAGAGTATTAATAAGACCTTCCGGTACAGAACCTTTAGTTAGAGTTATGTTAGAAGGTGAAAACCAAGAGGAAATAGATAAAATGGCCCACGATCTTGCAAAACTTATCGAGGCTAAAGCAAATAAGTAATTTTCTATACTTTATAAATGAAGTATAGAGTCTTTTCAATCAATATTTGAATCAATATCTTAACAGCAGAGGTGGCTTTTGGCCACTTTTGCTTTATATAAATAAAAGGCTGAAGAGAATTTATAAAAGATAATTTGCTAGTAAAAGTTAACAGTTGTTCATAATAATAAGCAATATTTTCATATTTTTTTTGTTGACCTTCGTATATTATATAAATATAATGTATTAGACAGATAAAGTTGTACATATAGTAGCCTATGTTTATAAGGGAAATGTTTTTCTATCATTATTAAAAATGGGCTATTAGGATAGTACTTGCCACCATAAAGAAGGCCCTTATTCAAAAGAGAGAAAGGGGGATAGGGAATATAAAGTATTAAAGCGCCAGAACTTGAGTCTAGGCTTAAGTTGACGAGGTTGGGGAGTATCGAGATTTTCGGCGGATGCCCCACGGTAGCACACTACCGTTAAACATTGATAAAACCGCAAAGTGATTTGTGGCACAAAATCAATGGGGTGTGATTCCTTTCGCTGCCTATATTATGGCTTTCAAGGAATGCTAATAAATAATTAGTACCAAAAGGGCAAAAGCAGATAGATTCTATCTGTTGTAGGTGGCTTATTATCAAAAATAAGTCATAAGAAAGGATGAACAATAGTGTGTGGAATAGTAGGTTATATTGGTAAAAAAGAAGCAACACCTTTTTTGATTAATGGATTATCAAAGTTAGAATATAGAGGTTATGACTCTGCAGGAGTTGCAGTATTAAAAGATGGAGAATTAAAGGTTTCTAAGTGTAAAGGAAGATTAGTAAATTTAGAGGAAAAGATAAAAAATGATCCTGTTTTTGGTTCTTTAGGAATAGGTCATACAAGATGGGCAACTCATGGAGAGCCTTCTGATATAAATTCACATCCTCATAATAGTTATAAGGGAACTATTAGCGTAGTTCACAATGGAATAATAGAAAACTATTTAAGTATTAAAGAAAGATTAATATCAAAAGGATATGAATTTCATACAGAGACTGATACAGAGGTTATTCCAAACTTAATAGAATACTATTATAATGGTGACCTTCTTGATGCTGTTATTAAGGCTGTTTCAAAGATGGAAGGAAGCTATGCTATCGGGGTAATATGTACAGAGGAACCAGATAAGCTAGTAGCAGTTAGAAAGGATAGTCCCTTAATAGTAGGACTAGGACAGGAAGAATATTATATAGCTTCTGATATCCCAGCAGTATTAAACAATACAAGAGATGTATACTTGCTAAATGATAAAGAATTTGTTGTACTTACAAGAGATGGAGTAAAAATCCTAACAGAGGATAAGGAAGAAGTAAAGAAGGAAGTATATCACGTAACTTGGAATGCGGATGCAGCAGAAAAAGGTGGCTATGAGCATTTCATGTTAAAGGAAATTCATGAACAACCAAAGGCTATAAGAGATACTATGACTTCAAGAATAGTAAAGGGACAACCAATTAAGTTGGATGATATAACTATTACTAAAGAGCAAATTAATGAATTAAATAAAATATATATAGTTGCCTGCGGTACTGCTTATCATGCAGGGGTAGTAGGTAAGTATGCTATAGAAAAACTAGCAAGGATTCCAGTAGAGGTTGATATTGCTTCTGAGTTTAGATATAGAGATCCTATTATAGATAATAAGACCCTCATGATAGTAATAAGTCAATCCGGTGAAACCGCCGATACTTTAGCAGCATTAAGACTAGCTAAGGAAAAGCAGGCTAGAGTTTTAGCAATTACAAACGTAGTAGGTAGCTCCGTAGCTAGAGAGGCAGATGATGTATTATACACCTGGGCAGGACCGGAAATTGCTGTAGCTTCTACTAAGGCCTATGTAACTCAGCTTATAGCAATGTATATTATAGCTTTATTCTTTGCTCAAAATAAGGGAACTTTAAGCAGCGAAGAATTAGAAGAATATAAGAATGAAATGCTTCTATTACCAGAAAAGGCAGAGAAGGTTCTAGAGACTAAGGAAGTAGTTCAAAAGTTTGCTTCCAAGAACTATAACCACAAGGATATGTTCTTCTTAGGCAGAGGGGTGGACTATGCTGTTGCTATGGAAGGTTCCTTAAAGTTAAAGGAGATATCCTATATTCATTCTGAAGCCTATGCCGCTGGAGAATTAAAGCATGGTCCAATAGCTCTTATAGAGGATGGAACAGTAGTTATTGCTTTAGCAACTCAAGATAGCTTATATGACAAGATGGTAAGCAATATAAAGGAAGTAAAAACTAGAGGGGCAAAAGTACTAGGATTTGCCTTTGAAGGACACAATGAAATAGAAAAATCAGTAGACGTTGCAAGATATATTCCAAAAACATTACCAATACTAGCACCAGTACTTTCAGTAATACCACTTCAGTTATTATCCTACTATGTAGCAACCTTTAAGGGCTGTGATGTGGATAAGCCTAGAAATTTGGCTAAGTCTGTTACTGTTGAGTAATGTTAGGTAAAAAACTTATTTAAATTAAAAAATTTGATTAAAGATTACTGTATAACTCTAAAAAACTCGTGTCACGAATAAAAAAGTTGTGTTAAAAATAAAAAAGTCATGTTAAAAGTCATGGTGAAAATAGGGTAGAAAACCTTATTGGAGCCATGATTTTTGTTTTAGGATTGTTAGGGTTAAGGAGTAAGGTATAAGGCTAAAGACATTGATTTTAAAGGATTTGAATGGAGTATTGATGAAAGATATTGAAAACAACTTTCCCCTTTTACTTTTTAACTTTTCCTTATTCATGACATGACTTTTTTATCTAAAATTAAATTTAAATTAGGAAAATAGTAGAAGAATATATAGGGAAAAGGGGTTACTTTTGATATGACTTTTTTATCTGAAGAAAAATAGTGAAATACGGTGAAGTTTAGATGGCTCATGGCTTTGACTATGCTTTGCCTTTGACATGAGTTTTTTATTTATATACAGTAGGATGGGTACATGTATTGGGCAAGCACTTACTTGAACTTGAATATGCTGAAATTGGTGTATTAGTAGTTGATAAAGACTTTAGAAAGCAGGGAATTGGTACAAAATTAATGAAAAAGGCAGAGCAGTGGGCCAAGGAAAAAGGTTATTCAGAAATTAGATTGCGATCTGGTGGTCATAGGAAAGAAGCTCATCAGTCTTATAAGGCCATTGGGTATGAGAATATAAACTGGCAACAATTATTTCAGTTGAGATTATAAATTATACAAAAAAACTAGCCCAACAGCCTTTAAAACTGTTGGGCTAGTTAATTAATAGATGCAATACAAGATTACTTAAATACCTTAACCCTATCTTCTAATGGCTGGAATTGTTTTTCGCCAGCAGCTGCTGTAGGTTTTCCAAAAGGCATCTGAGCAATTAACTTCCATGAGCTTGCGATATTCCATTCCTTCTTTATATCATCTTCAATAAGTTCATTATAGTGCTGTAAGGATGCACCTAAGCCTTCCATTTCTAAGGCAGTCCATATAGCGAACTGGAGCATTCCGTTTGATTGCTGGGCCCAAACTGGGAAGTTATCCTTATAAAGAGCAAATTGCTGTTGAAGAGATTCAATTATACTTGTTTCTTCAAAGTAGAGGATAGTTCCATAACCACTTTTGAAAGAATTAATCTTCTCCTCAGTAGGAGCAAAATTTTCTGCTGGTACAACTTTTCTTAAAGCTTCTTTGGTAATATCCCAGAGTTTGTCATGCTCCTTTCCTAATAGTAGAACTACCCTGGCACTTTCAGAATTAAAGGCTGATGGGGTGTACTTTACAGCATGCTCTATAAGTTCCTTAATTCTGTCATTTGAAATAGGGGAGTCCTTACTAATTCCATAAATTGAACGTCTATCTTTAATTGCAGTTAAAAAATCTTTTGACATATTAAATACCTCCTAAAAATATAATATCTATCTTACTTATTATTTATCTTGATAAAGCTTGTTTATTCATTTCAATAATTAATAGGTGGGAAGTTTCTATTGCTTTAATCAATAAATCTTCTTCAACTATTTCCATTCCATCTCTTTCATATATATCAACATCATTAATTGAGGATCTTCCTTCTATTTGAACTAAATAGGCCTGTCTGTCTTCCTTTACTGGAAAGCTGATTTCTTTTCCTTTATCAAGTTCCGTTGAATATATATTTATGTCTTGATTTATCTTTATTTCAGCATCTCCTGTTTTACTTGAGACCATATGAAGCCATTTGTTTTTTCTATCATCCCAAGCAAAACTGTAATCGCCATAGTTAGGCTTGTGACCTTTTTTATCAGGCAAAATCCATATTTGCAAGAATCTTAAGGTTTCCTCTCCAAGATTATGCTCGCTGTGATAAACTTCGGTTCCGGCACTCATGTATTGAACATGCCCACGGCCTAAGCTGTTTCTATTGCCCATGCTATCTCCATGAGTTAGTTGACCTCTTACAACGTATGATATTATCTCCATATCCCTATGGGGGTGAAGCTCAAAACCGGTGTTAGCTTGTACTAAATCATCATTTATAACCCTTAAAACACCAAAGTTCATATTATAAGGATTATAGTACTGAGCAAAAGAGAAGTGAAATATACTTTTTAGCCAGCCCATATCGCTACTACCCATATTTTTGCTTTCTATTTTTCTTAACATTTAAATTCTCCTTAAAGATTATAATTTCTAATTAGATATAATAAAAATTGTTTATCTATAATAAAAATTGTTTATCGACTAACATAAATACAGTAAAAATAATTAATTAATTGAGTTACTAAAAGTAATTAACTTTAGTTTAATTATACACCTATATTTCAAATAGTCAAGTTTTTAAAATAAAAAAGAAGGAATCTCTAAAACTGTTTGGAGATTCCTTCTTTAAGTTATTATTAGTTCTTTTACTAGTTCCATTTTTCTGCCCACTTTTGTATTTCATTCATAACAGGTTCAAGTTCCTTACCCTTTTCAGTGAGCTCATATTCTATACGTACGGGGATTTCTGGGTAAACCTTTCTAACTACAATACCTTCGCTCTCTAACTCTTTAAATCTTTCTGTAAGCATCCTTGCACTCATATTTGGAATAGCTTCTGCTATATCAGAAAAACGTTTTTGACCGCTTAAAAGGGTTCTAATAATAAGTCCAGTCCATTTCTTTCCTAGTAATTCAAAAGCACTTTCAAATTTAGGGCACATATGAAATTTGTCCATATTAATCACCACCTAGGTGTATTATACCATATATAATTAATAAAAGTAAGCTACTTATAATAATATAGCTACTATCAAATTTAGTAGCTAGATTTTAAAAATTAATTATTCCTAGATGCTCAAGTAATATTTTTAGCCCCATAAATATTAATATAATGCCTCCAGTAAGCTCTGCCTTGGATTTATAGATTGAGCCAAATACACTTCCTATCTTAACAGCAATTGCAGATAATACAAATGTTGTGATTCCTATAAAGGAAACGGCAGGAAGGATATTTATTTTTAAAAAGGCAAAGGTAATACCTACCGCTAGTGCATCAATGCTGGTAGCAAGGGCTAGAAGACACATTTTTTTATAGTGTAGAGGATTGTTTTTCTTTTGAGGGTTGTCTATATTAGCTTCAACTAAACAATCTGCGCCTATATCACAGCTCTTTTCTCTTGATTCTTTTATCATATTAATACCAATAATAGCAAGCAAAACAAAGGCTATCCAATGGTCTATAGCTGTAATTTTATCCTGAAACTGTATTCCCAATATGTATCCTAGCAAAGGCATTATAGCTTGGAAGAATCCAAAGTATAGACCAACTATAGATGCGTTTTTAAAGTTTACTTTTTTTAAGCAAAGCCCTCTGCAGATAGCTACTGCAAAGGCATCCATTGATAAACCTACTGCAATAATAAATAATTCAACTAAAGTCATGTTTTGCTCTCCTTTATATTAGATTTTATAAAAATATAAAAAAGACCCATCTGCAGAAAAATCTGCAGATAAGTCTCATTGTTTAAAATAAAGCCAGATAATAAATATCAGTATGTTGACTTTATTACACAATTACTTGTGCCAACTACTCCCTTATCGCGTTTCTTAGTATATAAAATATTAAAAAACTTGTCAATATAGGTTTGATAATTATTTAACTATATATGGGGAATTTTTATATAAATATGATATAATTAAGATGTGGAATTTTAATTAAGGTTATGAATTAAATGGGTTTGGAAAGGAACAATTATAACATGGATTGTAAAAGATGTGGAGCCCTCGTTCCAGAAGGTAGTTTATTTTGCAATAAGTGTGGTAATAGACTTGAAGGTGTCAATAAGTTTAATTTGAATAAGAATTATTCAAGTACTGACTATCAAAGTAAAAAGGATAAGAGTTCAGACTATTCGAATTCAGCTTATAATATGAAGTTGCATAATTATCCTAGAAGAACTAATGCTGTTAGGATTTTAATGTTCTTAATAATGGTGATGGTTATTGTAGCTGTAGGAGGAATTTTTGCATATAGTAAATATAGGACTCATCGAATTAGTAAAGTTAAAAGTTTATTTGAAGAAGGTAACTATAGAGATTTAGTATTTATGCTTGATGATATTACTGAATTGGATCAGCAAGATGAAGAATTTAAAACAATTGCCTATACAAGTGATTATGGTTATACTTATCAGTCATATGAAGAAGAAATGAAAAAAGAATATCCCAATTATCAATTTGCTATACAATATCTTTTTGATGGATTGGAAAGATGTAATATAAATGAAAAGTTAGTAGAAGATCCTATTGAAAAAGATATTGTTAGTTCCTTTAAAGAAAAGCATACTAGTGCTTTGAAAAATGAATTTGGACTATCACAAGAGGAAATAAAAGATGTCCTTAAATTAAATTATGAAGCTAGAAATGAAAAATATATTGAGATTGCATATAAATATATTCAGAAAAAATCCAATAATTAAGTGATAGCATACTATATCCTATTAGGAAAAATTAATTATAATCATTTTTTACCTTGAGATCAAAATACTTCTTGTGACATAATTAACTTGACCGGTCAATATTAGGCAAAGGGGTTGATGTTTATGATTATATGTGAGAGGTGGCTTAAAGCTTAAAGGAGTGTTTAGGAGCAGGTTAGTAGCTCCTCTGTTATATAGAGTTTTTATAGGAGAGTAGTATGCTTGACAGGAATTTCTTATTAATGTACTATATGGTTACAGGGGAAATATACAAGGAAGAGGATAAATACAAACAGATAGATGGGGGAGTAAAATATGTTAAGAAAAGCAGAGGTTTTAAATCAATAATTGAATATTTAAAATCGTCAATTAACCATCATCTGAGTTTTCATAAAAATAGAGGTAAGTGAGAGCAGTATGGTGTGCTGTTTTTTATTAACTTAAGTTAAGTAAAAGTAAAGTATATGATTAGTTTACCGGAAGGTATATCAATGCCCGCAGATGGTTAATTTCTGCGGGATTTTTATATACTTTTTTATAAAAATATATTAAGGAGGTTTTTGTTATGAGTAATGTGATATATAGAGAAATAACTAATAAGGTTTTAATAGAAGAGTTAGGGAGGATAGGAAATTGGCGTATAAAAATGGAAAGGAAGTTTTACCAGCATCTTTGTTGAGAGAGATTCAAAAATATATTCAAGGTGAATTAATTTATGTGCCAACGAAGGAAGAAGTAAGAAAAAGATGGGGAGAAAAAAACGGAACGCGAGAAAATATAAGAAAAAGAAATTTAGAGATTTATAAACTTTACAAGGAAGGCTTTACCCTTTTAGAACTTACAGAACGGTATAATTTATGTGAGGATAGCATAAGAAAGATTTTAAATAAGTTTAATTCAAAAACCGGTTGAAAAGAATAAAGCTATTGGTAAAATGTTGATTTGGCCTATATTTCATTGACATAATACCTATAAAAAGATTAATATAATGAATATAGATGAAGTTAAAAAAGTAGTTTTAAAAGGTATTATAGATTAATGAAGGCATTAATAGGAGAAGTGATATATGAATATAAAGGCCATATCTAACTTAGACATATTAAAGATATATGATAACAGTGATAATAAAACCTATTATGGTTGCGATCAAGAATGGTATTCTAGCAAATGGCAGCGACTTTCCGGCTGTGGGCCTACAGTGGCCACCAATATTATTTTTTATTTGCTTCATAGAAAAGATGTCTTTAGTTATGAAAATAGCTTTAACGGTAAAACACACTGGATGTCTTTGATGGAGGAGATATGGCAGTATGTTACCCCTACAAGTCGAGGAATACCTAACACAAAATTGTTTTGTGAGGGCATGGTTAAGTATTCAGAAGCAAAGGAAATGAATATTTTGCATAGTTACTTTGATGTGCCTAAAGATAAGAATTACCGACGACCCTTTCAAGAGCTAATAAAATTTATTGAAACAGGTCTTGATAAGGATATACCGGTAGCCTTTCTGAATTTATGTAATGGTAATGAAAAGAATTTAGATAAATGGCATTGGGTTACTATAGTTTCTTTAGAATATGAAGAAGATGGTAGCAGTGCTTTTGCAAATATTTTAGATTGCGGATCGATTTTAAAGGTGGATCTAGCCTTGTGGTATGATAGTACTAAGGAAGGTGGAGGCTTTGTTTTTGTAGAAGCTGGGGTATAAGCGTTATTTTTAATAGGTTTAATAAGATAGATTTATAAGGCTTCGTATAAATGGGAGGCCTTTTTGTTACTTATAAAGCTTTGCAGAAATGCGAGGCTTTTTTTGCTATTTGCTCTATAAATTCAAAATTGACATTTAAGTTGTATAGATATAATATTGTATCTTGTAACAATGATTATTTATAGAGATTTAATTTTGATATTTTTGCATTTTCGCATAAATTATTACTGTTTTTAGTAATCTTATAAGCTTATATGTTTTAGGATAATATTAACAAGGAAGGGATGGAATATGAACAATATATATATTGTTATCCTATGGATATTACCGGTGGTAGCAATGTTTATTTCAGCTTTAGTAGGTTTTTTCTTATGGTTGAATCTAAAAAGTTATAGGTTAAAAAAATTAAGGATATATAGAAAGAGCAAAATTAAGGAGGAGTGAAGGTGGATTTCGTTAAGAGTTTGCTTTTAGGTAAGTTCAATTTTATTATTCCTATATCTTATATAATTATAGGAATTTTTGTAGCAGTATTAGTATTTACCATTCGATATATTTTATATTCAAAGAGAAAGAAAGCTTTTGCAAGATAGGGATAGGCTATTGTCCCAAATATTAATTATAATAAAAAATACAGCTTGTTAAAGAAAAGAATGGACAAGCTATACAGGAGATAATGATATGATAGATAACCTATTATTAGCTGTGTATATTTTGTCATGTGTATGTAATGCTATATATTATTTTTGGGTAGCTATGTTACTAGCCTTTCCACCGGTTATGAATGATTATGAGCAGAATGAAGAAATAATAGATTTTACAACTTACCTTGTTATTCCATGTTTAAATGAAGCTAAAGTTATAGGAAATACTATTAAAAATATTTTAAATATGGGGCTAGATAAGATTTATGTAGTAGCTATAAACGATGGTTCTGAGGATAATACTTTAGAGATTCTTGAAAGTTTTAATTCGGATAAATTGATTATTGTTAATAGAGTTTTACCTAATGCAAGACAGGGAAAAGGTGAGGCTTTAAATTATGCTTATAGGCGAATATTGGACCATGTTGAGAAAAATAATTTTAATCCTGAGAATGTAATTGTAGGAATTTTAGATGCAGATACCTTTATAAAGCCTAGTCTTATACAAAGGGTTAATGAAATTTTCTATCATGATAAAAAAGCTGGGATGGTTCAAGCCAGAGTAAGAATAGGGATTTCAACTAGGGATCATATACTACCATTTCTACAGGACATAGAGTTTTATTCCTATATTAATAGAATGCAAAATGCTAGAGAGTATATGGGAACAGTAGCTGCCGCTGGAAATGGTCAGTTCAATAGACTAACAGCTATGAAAACTCTAGGAGATAAACCATGGAGTCGCTGTCTTCTTGAGGACTTTGATTTTAGCTTAAGACTTCTTTTATCGGGGTGGAGAACAAGAATTTTACAGGATGAAAACATCTATCAGCAAGGGGTAATGAGTTATAAGAAGTACGTGAAGCAGAGAGCCCGTTGGGTGCAAGGATGTATACAGTGTATACCTTATGCTAAGGAAGTTTTAAAGTCTAAATATTTATCAAAATGGGGAAAGGCTGAGATCTTTCACTTTTTGTCGCTGCCCATAATCTCTTTGCTTTCAATTTTGGTATTGATAGTTTCTTGGATTTTGATATCAACATCATTTATGCATAGATCTACTATTTTGTTTGATAAACTAGCAGAATATCCTACGTTCTATCAAGCTTTGTTGCTATTAATATTGATGATAATCATTTATTTACCGGGTATATTATTTTCTATAAATTACTGGAGAGATACTAGAGAGGGCTTTTTTAGATGCCTTTTAGCAGGAATATTCATGCCTCTTTATACTTTATTACAAATTCCTGCGGTAGTTTTAGCTGCCTATAGACAAATTAGGGGTTACAATAGTTGGACTAAGACAGAAAGAACAGAAGATATTATTGGAGGTTGAGAAGTTTTGTATGAAAGTGCTTAGACTTAATATTAAAAAATTATTACTGTGTTTTCTTGGATCTTTTTTAGTATTTAATCATCCAGCAATAGCTGTAAATGCTGATTCCGTTGGAAAAAGTTCTATTAATTTACCTAGCAATGAACAGTGGGACAAGTTTAGTGAAACTAAGAAATATTTAGAGACCTATTTTGGGGATTTTAAAGTAGATATAATTAAATTTGATAATATATTTGCTTTTTATGATAATGATGGGGATGGTATTTATAATAAGAATGGCAATAGTGGAGACTTTCCTATGGCTGATGTTAAAATTTCAATTAATCATTGGGGAAATCCTACTGAAATTTATCCCTATACCAGGTCGCAGGGCAATGGAAAGGCAAGATTTTACTTTCCTGTGTTTAATGATATAACAGATGGTTATTATTTAACTGTTGAAGTTCCAGAAGGATATGAAATAAATGTAACCGATAATTCTATTTTTGGAAAGGATGGTAAGACTGCTTTTAGTAACATTGAATACAAGATAGGAAATGGTGAAGAAAATTGGCAAGGACACGGTAATTTAACTTCTTTTGCAGGAAGGTCTGAGATAATGGTACCTATAGTAAAGAAAGAGGAAGTTGAGAAATCCCACTTAACTATTAGTAGCAAGGATTATAGTAATAGACCTGTGGAAGGTGTAGTTTATGATTTATACATTTATTCTAATGATGGATATACAAAGACAGCCAGTGCTAGATCAACTGAAAATGGTGAAGTTGTTTTTAAAGATATTTCCTTAGGATCTTATGTATATGTTAAGGCTGTAAATCTTGAAGAGTTAAAGCTTAAACCTTTTGAAGGTGTTGGTTCAGATGCTTTATCTGCCTTTATATTAATTAATAAAGGACAAAATAATTTGGATGTGAAGTTTTGGAAGACTTCTTCCCTAACCCTTCAACAGGCATATTTGTCAAGTGGGGACGCTGTAACAACACCTATCACTTATGAACTTTATGATATTGTAGGAGAAGGTAATTACCAATATCTTGGAGAAGCTACTTCTGATAGTAATGGAGCAGTAACCTTTTCAAATATTTTTGTAGGTAAATATGTTTTTGTAAAAGCAAAGGATGTGGACTATGACAAGTTACAGCCTGTAGAAGGACTTGGAAATTCAGATGCACAATCTGCACCTATTGAGATAACTGAAACACCAGTTCATCTAGATGTGAAATATGAGAAGACATCTTCCTTGGTGATTAAAAGTAAGCAAAATAGTAATGAGCCTTTAATAGAAGATATCACTTATGCTATATATGATATTAATGAAGATGGTACAGTAAAGTTACTTTCTCAACAAGTTTCTCATCAAGGGGCAGATGTAGTTTTTGATAATATTCTAGTAGGTAAACAAGTGTATGTTGAAGCTGTAGATTATGGTAAAATGGGATATAAATCTATGTATGGACTAGGTAATGAGGATGGAAAGTCTGCACCTATTCTTATACAAGATCTTGAAAATACCCTTGAAGTGATTTATTATTAAGACTTTATTGACTATAAAACTAATAACATATATAATACTCATAACAAGAAAATAAATATAGTTCTTATCAAGAGAGGTGGAGGGAAAGGCCCAATGAAACCCAGCAACACTAGCTTAAGCTAGAATGTGCTAAATCCTGCAGCCAATGGCTGAAAGATAAGAAGCTGTTAAGTTTATTAGAACTATAGCTTCCTATTTTGGAAGCTTTTTTTAATATAATTATATTATTTAGGGGGCTGTTATATGGGATGTAAATTGGAAAGATATTTGAAGGAAAGAATACTTATTTTAGATGGGGCTATGGGAACATGTATACAAAAGAAAAATTTAAGTGAAGAAGACTTTCGTGGTTCATTGGTCTGTAATAAGAATCAAAAGGGAAATAATGATATTTTAAACCTTACAAAGCCATCAGTAATTGCAGAAATCCACAGGGAGTATCTTGAGGCTGGAGCGGATATAATTGAAACTAATACCTTTAACAGTAATAGAATATCTCAGGCAGATTATGGTCTTGAAAATAAGGTTTATGATTTGAATTACTATGGTGCTAAGCTTGCTAAGGAAATAGTTGAGGAGTATACAGATAAAGATCCTAATAAGCCTAGGTTTGTGGCTGGTTCTATAGGACCAACTAATAGAACCGCTTCTTTATCTCCAGATGTAGAGAATCCAGGGATTAGAAATATAAGCTTTGATGAATTGCTAGAAGCTTATGAAGAGCAAATTGAAGGTCTTGTAGATGGTGGAGTAGATATACTGCTTATAGAAACCATATTTGATACCTTGAACGCTAGAGCAGCTATAATGGCAGCGGATAATGTGTTAGAGAAAAAGGGCTTAGACTTGCCTATAATGCTTTCAGGTACTATTACAGATAGCAGTGGTAGAGTGCTATCGGGACAGACTTTGGAAGCCTTTGCAGAGAGTTTGAAAAATCGTAGAGTTATTAGCATAGGCTTAAACTGTGCCTTTGGTGCTAGAGATATGGTTCCTTTTATAAAGGAGCTTTCAAAATCCCAGAGTTTGTATATAAGTTTTTATCCTAATGCTGGTTTACCTAATGCCTTGGGAGAGTATGATGAGTTACCAGAGGAAACCGCCGCTGTAGTAAAGGAACTGGCAGAGGAAGGACATTTGAATATGGTAGGAGGCTGTTGTGGTACTACTCCAGAACATATAAAAGCAATTTCACAGTGTTTAATTGATGTGAAGCCTAGGGTTATTCCTAAGCTGGAAAAGGAAACGGTATTTTGTGGTCTAGAGGCAGTAAGAGTAAATAAGGAAAGTAATTTTGTAAATATAGGAGAAAGAACCAATGTAGCTGGTTCTGCTAAATTTGCTAGGTTAATTAGGGAGAAAAAGTATGAAGAGGCGCTGTCTATTGCTAAGGAGCAAGTAGAGAACGGAGCTCAAATTATAGATATAAATTTCGATGATGCTTTACTAGATGCAGAAGAAGAAATGGATAGATTCTTAAAACTTTTAGCCAGTGAACCAGACATAGCAAAGGTGCCGGTGATGATAGATTCCTCCGATTTTAAGGTGCTTGAAAGGGGATTAAAGGCTATTCAAGGTAAACCTATAGTAAACTCTATATCATTAAAGGTTGGAGAGGAAGAGTTTATTAGGCAGGCAAAACTTATTAATAAATATGGTGCAGGGGTAGTGGTTATGGCCTTTGATGAGCAGGGTCAGGCAGATACCTTTGAAAGAAAAATAGAGATATGTAAGAGGGCCTACGACATACTGGTAAAGGAAGTTCATTTCCCTCCAGAAAATATTATTTTTGATCCTAATATCTTAGCTATAGCTACAGGAATACCTGAACATGATAATTATGCTGTGGACTTTATTAAGGCTACCGCTTGGATAAAAGAAAATCTGCCCTATGCAAAGGTTAGTGGTGGAGTGAGCAATCTGTCCTTTTCTTTCAGAGGAAACAATGCTATAAGAGAGGCTATGCATTCGGTATTTTTGTACCATGCTATTAAGGCTGGAATGGATATGGGCATAGTTAACCCCGGTATGATACAGATCTACGACGAAATTGACAAGGATCTGTTAGAAGTGGTGGAGGCAGTGGTATTAAATAAAAGTCCAGAAGCAGCGGAAAGACTTATAGAATTTGCAGAGAACTATAAAAATACCCAAGTCTCTCATACAGAAAATAAGTTAAAATGGAGGGAAAGCTCTGCAGAAGAAAGGCTAAAATATGCTCTGGTTAAGGGAATGACGGATTTTATAGAAGAGGATGTGGAAGAGGCAAGGACTTATTATAGCAGGGCTCTTGAGGTTATCGAAGGTCCCTTAATGGATGGAATGAATGTGGTTGGAGATTTATTTGGAGCAGGAAAGATGTTCCTTCCTCAGGTAGTAAAGAGTGCTAGAGTTATGAAGAAGGCTGTTAGTGTGCTTATGCCCTATATAGAAGCGGAAAAAGGTGGAGGAGAAAAAAGCAGTGCTGGCAAGGTTGTATTTGCAACAGTAAAGGGCGATGTACATGACATTGGAAAAAATATTGTTTCGGTGGTTATGGCTTGTAATAACTTTGAAGTTATTGACTTAGGAGTAATGGTTCCTTGCGAACAAATATTGGAGACAGCTAAGAGGGAAAAGGCTGATATTATAGCTCTAAGTGGCTTGATTACTCCTTCCTTAGAAGAAATGTGTCATGTGGCAGAGGAGATGGCAAAACAGGGCTTTGACATTCCTCTTATGGTTGGAGGAGCTACTACTTCACAAACTCATACTGCTTTAAAAATAGCTACTAAGTATCCAAGGGTTGTTCATACAACTGACGCTTCAAAGGCAGTAGAAGCAGCTAAAAGATTAGCAAATAAGGAAACTAGGGAAGCTTATTTAGCGGAGGTTAATGCTGAATATAAGCAACGACGTGAAAATTATTATAAGATGGATAGAAACATTGAAAAATTAGAGGTAGCTAGAGAAAAGAAATTTAAAATAGACTGGGATAAGGCTAGAATTGATAAGCCACGCTTTATTGGTGTTAAGAATGTAGATAATCTATCTATAAGTGAGTTAAGGAAATATATTGATTGGACTTTCTTCTTCGTTGCTTGGGGAATGAAGGAAATGTACCCACAAATCCTTGAGGATTCTAAATATGCTGAGGAAGCTAAGAAGCTTATGAAGGATGCAGAGGAGATGTTGGATTTTCTTGAAAAGGAAAATGTATTAACCATCAAGGGAGTTTTTGGAATATTCCCCGCTAATTCAGTGGAGGATGATATTGAGATTTATAGTGATGAAAATAGAAATAAGATTCTAACAACCTTCAATATGCAAAGACAACAGAAGGTAAATGCTAAGAAAGAGTATAGATGCCTAGCAGACTATATTGCTCCAAAGGATAGCGGTAGGGCAGATTATATTGGAGGTTTTATAGTTACAGCCGGTATTGGTGTAGAAGAATATGTTGAAAAGCTAAATGCAGAAGGTGATGATTATAGAGCTATAATGGTAAAGATTTTGGCGGACAGGTTGGCAGAAGCCTTTGCAGAATATCTTCATATGCAGATAAGAAGAGAATATTGGGGATATGCTCCAGATGAAAATCTTTCTATTCAAGATCTGTTCAGGGAAAAGTATAAGGGTATAAGACCAGCCTTTGGCTATCCTTGTTTAAAAAATCATGATGAAAAGACAAAACTATTTGACTTGCTAAAAGGAGAGGAAAATATAGGTGTATCCTTAACAGAAACCTTTATGATGAAACCAGCCGCCAGTGTATGTGGCCTTATCTTTGCATCAGAAGAAGCAAAGTACTTTGAAGTATAATTAATAAAGCCCCAGGGATATGTGTATAATTCAAATAAAGTTCACTCCATGAAAATAAAGTTCGCTCTATAAAAATAAAGTTCGTTCCAAAATCCCGTAGCAGATGCAGGAGAAATCTTCATTTGCTGCGGGGTTTGCATTTTAACAGGTGAAAGGGTTAAGGTGTAAGGAATAAGGTTATTATGGTTAAGAAGTATTAGATAAGGTTAGAAGTATTGATTTTAAAGGGATTGAAGACTATATTGAA